>FWPU01000554.1_pt1 | contig 121671 bp, 109 predicted proteins | sample 2228361 | NCBI WGS metagenome assembly FWPU01 (sample SAMEA103939777, study PRJEB20133) | metagenome | reverse complement strand
GCTAACTTACAATTATGAATTTAATAAGTTTAACTCAGAAGGTGAATATACCATCAAGGACGGATTTCTTGAACCACTTTATCGTGATTTCAACTTTCACAAATTAGAATTGAAAACCGGACTTTATCTGCCTGTGTTCAGTTCTCATACTTTTAATACAACTTTGCGTTTAGGTTCAATTCTTGGCCCAACTGTTCCTGACTTTTTTGATTTTTATCTCGGGGGATTAATCGGAATGAAATCTTATCCATTTTATTCCGTAAGCGGAAACGAAATTGCCTGGCTCAATTTTACTTACAGATTTCCCTTGCTAAGAAATATAGATACTAAAATCGGACATCTATATATTGATAAAATATTCTTCTCCCTGAATGCTGATATTGGCAATGCATGGAATGGAAAAATACCAGATATTAATCAGTTCAAAAAAGGTGTTGGTGCCGAAATAAGATTGCAGCTTAATTCTTATTATTTATTCCCGACCAGTATATTTTTCCACGCCGCTTATTCTTTAGATAAGTTTGAACGTATTGTGAATAATCAGTCAATCAGATATGGGAAAGAATGGAGTTTTTACGGTGGAGTTCTATTCGGATTTGAAATTCTTAATTTCGGTAGTAATAAAAAAATCAGATGAGGAATTTGTAAATGAAAAAATTATTTGTAATTCTGATACTCACATCAATTAATTTCTCAGTTGCACAAGAGAATTTGCAGACAAATGTTACAGGAAATCTTTCTTATGATACACAGACAATTTTACGGGAATATCATCCTGTTGAAACTGTATCCTTAAATTTAGAACAGTCTTCTGATAAAAAATCTCCTGTACTCGCCGGGCTTTTTTCTGTTTTAATTCCGGGCAGTGGTGAACTTTATGCCGGAGAATATTGGAAAGCTGCGATATTTGGAATTCTTGAAGCGGGGCTTATTACTGCTGCAATTGTTTATAATAATAAAGGCGATGACAAAACGAATGAATTTGAAAACTATGCTGATAATGTTAGCGATATTTCCGGCTGGAGTGTTGTTCGCTACGCACAGTGGATTAATCAATATAAAGATAAGAACATTCAGATAAACCCTGACCCCAATCTGAAACCCTGGCAAAGAGTAAGCTGGGAAGAGCTTAATTCTGTCGAAAGAGAAATTCAGGGGTTTTCCCATACTCTCGCTCGTCACGGTGAGCAGCAATATTACGAAATGATTGGAAAGTATCATCAATTTTCTCCAGGTTGGTGGGATTTTAATGGAGGTAGCAACAATTCAGAAATTTCTCCTGCATTTAAATATTATTCCGGTTTAAGAGGCGATGCGAACAATTTTTATAATTTGTCAACTGCTGCTGTAATTGGAATTTATATAAATCATTTCCTGAGCGGGCTCGATGCAGTGTGGTCTGTGGTGCAGTTTAATAAAAATCTTGCTGTTAAAGTCAGAATGGATAGTTATCAATTAACCGACAAGATGGAATTATTTCCTGCCGTTTATCTCAAGTACAATCTGTAATTTTACAGAAGAAATTTTTTCCTTTGCAAATTCTTAAATAAAATATGAAACTACCTCTTGTTGCAATAGTTGGAAGACCAAATGTAGGAAAATCAACACTATTTAATCGGCTTCTTGGAAAGCGCGATGCAATAGTTGATGATGTCAGTGGTGTTACGCGTGACAGAAACTATGGTGAAAGTGATTGGATTGGCAAAAAATTTCGTTTAATTGATACCGGAGGATATGTTCCGGAATCCTCTGACCTTTTTGAATCTGCTATCCGTGAACAGGTTGAAACCGCAATCAGCGAAGCAGACGCAATTATTTTTTTGCTGGACTTCAAAGCTGGCTTAAACCCGATTGACAAAATTATTTCTAATTTGCTTCGGCAGTCAGGTAAAAAATATTTTGTTGTTGTCAATAAAGTTGATAATGAAATTCAGAAACAGTCATTAAGCGAATTTTATGAACTTGGAGTTGAAACTGTTTATAACATAAGCGCTTTGAGTGGAAGACGGCTCGGCGATTTACTCGACGATATTACTGCAGATTTTCCGGCTTTTGATGAAACTCCTGAAGACCCAAGATTAAAAATAGCCATTGTTGGAAGACCTAATGTAGGAAAGTCTTCTTTAACCAACGCCTTGCTTGGGCAAGAAAGAAGTATTGTTACAGATATTCCCGGTACAACCCGCGATAGTATTGATTCCATTCTTAAATATTATGGTGAGGAAATTATCCTGATAGATACTGCTGGACTGAGAAAAAAAAGTAAAGTTCAGGAGAGTATTGAATTTTTTTCCAACTTAAGAACTTATAAAGCAATTGGTGAGTGTGATGTTGCAATTGTGCTGATTGATGCAATGCTTGGATTTGAAAGTCAGGATCAGAAAATTATTGACGAAGTTATTCGCTGGCGAAAAGGATTAATTATTGCAGTTAATAAATGGGACCTGATTGAGAAAGATCAGAACACAGCACAACAATTTGAGAAGGCGATACGAAGCAAATTAGGTACTGCAGATTTTGCTCCTATAATATTCATATCTGCAATTACCAAACAGAGAATCTTCAAACTCATTGAATTAAGTAAGCAGGTAGAAGCAGAAAGAAAAAAGAAAATCCCAACAAGTCAACTTAATGATGACATTCTTCCTGAGATAGAAAAAAATCCTCCACCGGCAACTAAAACAGGAAGAGAAGTTAAAATAAAATATATCACTCAGGTAGGAACTCATTATCCCATATTTTTATTTTTTACAAATTATCCTAATCAGGTCGCTGATAATTATAAAAGATATCTTGAAAATCTGCTTCGGAGAAAATATGGCTTCGAAGGCGTTCCATTAACACTGTCATTCAAATCAAAATCAAAAGAATTTAAATGAAAAATTTTTACATCGTTGATCATCCTTTAATCAAAAAAGATTTAACCATACTTCGTGATAAAAACACTCAACCCGAAATTTTCAGATCTGCATTACAACGAATTTCCAATCTTCTGGCAGCAGAATTATCAAAAAATATTTCACTCGAGGAAATTGGGGTTGAAACACCATTAGAGAAAACCATTGGTCATAAGCTTAAAAAACAAATTGTACTCGTGCCTGTTTTAAGGGCGGGTCTCGGGATGGTAAATGGATTTCTGAATCTTTTACCAGATTCAAAAGTAGGGCACATCGGATTACAGCGAAATGAAGAAACACTTGAACCAATTGAATATTACTTCAAAACCCCCTCTGAATTGGAAAAATCAGATATCATACTGCTCGACCCAATGCTTGCAACTGGTGGAAGCGCATCAGGTGCAATAAGTTATCTTAAGAATAAAGGAGCTATTACAATTTATTTTGCCTGCATAGTCGCTGCTCCCAAAGGGGTCGAAAGAATAAATAATGATCATCCGGATGTTAAAATCTATTCCGCTTCTCTCGACAGAGAATTAAATCAAAAAGGTTACATTCTTCCCGGATTAGGTGATGCTGGTGACAGAACTTTTGGTACACTCTAGATATATTTTTTTTGCATTTGTCACTTTTACTCTTTCAATATCTGCTCAGTCTTTTCCAGACAGCAAAGTTGATGATCTTTTGAGAAAGGGAATTGACAGGATTATCAACCAGAGGTATGATGAAGCAAAAATTATTTTCACTGAATTAGACAAAATCCACAGCGATATTCCTCTGGGCAAAATCTATCTTGCAGCCACTGAAATTGCAAAAGGTTATGATTACGAAATGCCTTTTAATGATGAGCTAATAACAGAATATCTTGAATCATCAAAAGCAATTTCAAAAAGATTAATTGAAAAGGATAGAAAAAATATTTGGAATAAATATTTTCTTGCTTTGGCAGAAGGATATATTTCTTATTATGATGCCATTCAGGGAAGCTGGCTTAAGGCAATTTCAAACGGCTTGAATTCCATTTCTTTATTTGAAGAAATTCTTGATACTGACAGTTCATTCCACGATGCTTACATTGCGATAGGAACCTTTAAATATTGGAAAAGCGCAAAAACAGAGTTTCTTAACTGGCTGCCGTTTATTGATGATGAAAAAGACCTTGGCATTAAATATCTGTCATTTGCCATTAATAATTCATCATACAACTATCATCTTGCTGTAAATTCTTTAATATGGATTTATATTGATCAGAAGCGTTTTGGTGATGCTATTAATCTGGCTATGAAAGCGTTAAATAAATATCCCGATTCGAGAATCTTCAGATGGGGTTTGGCAAGAGCTTATGAAGAAATTGATACCGAAAAATCGATCAAAGAATACTTTAAAATTTTAAATTCATATCCTGATACATTGACATCAAACAGAATTAATGAAATCACTCTGAAGCATATTATTGCTCAGCAGTACTATAAAATTGGAAAAATGGCTGAAGCAAAAAAATTATTTGAAGAAATTTTTAGAATTAAAAATTTATCTGAATATGAAAAGGAAAAACTTGAAAAAAGACTGAAAAGGGTTAAAACACTCTATAACGAATTGAACAGTTATTAAAAGTTGCCCACCTTAACACCTGACTTTAAGTAATCCTAAAAATAAAGTAAATTCCAACAGCAATTTTATTATACTATAAAAGTGGCTCTGGAAAATCCTAAATATCAGAAAATGCTTGAAGCTTTGATCAACAATTGCAAAAAGAATTTGCCAAAGGTTGACGAAGCATTGATCTCAAAAGCATTTGAATATAGTCTTGAAGCACATAGAAATGATCTTCGGGCATCAGGAGAGCCATATTTTACACATCCTTATGAAGTTGCAAACATAGTTGTTGAGGAATTTCCGCTCGATGATATTACAGTGGTCAGCGCTCTTCTTCACGATGTGGTTGAAGACACAGAATTTACACTCGAAATTCTATCGAAAGAATTCGGTAGAGAAGTAGCAGAAATTGTTGATGGTGTTACCAAAATAAGCGGAATTTTCAGAGGGCACGAAATAACAAAAGCAGAGAATTATCGTAAACTTCTGCTCTCAATGGTTAAAGATGTTCGGGTTATTCTTGTAAAGTTTGCTGACAGATTACACAATATGCGAACACTTGAATTCGTTAGCCCCGATAAACAAAGAAGAATAGCTCAGGAAACTATTGAAATCTATGCACCATTTGCTCATCGCTTCGGCTTAGCAAAAGTAAAATGGGAACTTGAAGATTTATCTTTCAAATTTCTCAACAGGGAAGCTTATGAAGAACTTGCCAGAAAGCTTAAAGCAAAGAGAAAAGACAGAGAAGCTTACATTAAAAAATTCTCAGAGCCAATCATCAAAAAGTTAAATGAGTATAAACTTGAGTATGAATTAAGCGGCAGACCGAAGCATCTTTACAGCATTTACAGAAAAATGGTAAGAAGAAATAAACCCTTTGAAGAAATATATGACTTGTTTGCTGTGAGAATTATTCTTGATACTGATGATGCGAATGCCTGCTACACTGTTCTTGGAATAGTTAATCAGATTTATCTCCCTGTACCCGATCGCTTTAAAGATTACATTTCGATTCCCAAGACCAATAACTATCAATCAATTCACACAACCGTTGTTGGACCAGAGGGCAGACTTGTTGAAGTTCAGATAAGAACCAGACAGATGCACGAGATAGCAGAAAAAGGAGTTGCTGCTCATTGGCGTTATAAAGAAAATAAAACTGCTTCGGATAAGGAACTTGAAAACTGGGTGAACTGGATCAGAGATATTTTTGAAAATGCTTCAAAAGATGAGCAGAAAAAAGAATTGATGGAAAGTTTTAAACTCAATCTTTATCAGGATGAAATTTATGTATTTACACCCAAAGGTGATTTAAGAAGACTTCCGGTAGGTTCAACTCCGGTTGATTTCGCTTTCGATATACATAGTAAAGTCGGGCACCATTGTATTGGTGCTAAAGTGGATGGTAAAATTGTTCCGCTGGATACTGAACTTCATAGTGGCGATCAGGTTGAAATCATCACATCTAAAAATCAGCATCCAAACAAGAACTGGCTAAAGTTTGTAAAGACACACAAAGCAAGAAATGAAATAAGAAAGTGGCTTAATAAGGAAGAACAGGAAATAATTGAAAAGGGAAGAGAAATCTGGGAGAAAAAAACTAAAAAACTTAAATTAAATTTTAATCCTGACGAACTGCTTCGCCTTGCACACCTGAACAAGTATGATAATGTCAGACAATTCTTCAAAGCAATTGCTCAAGGTTTAGTAAATGTTGATGACATAATTACTGCAAACAGGGAAAGAGAAGAAAAAGAAAAACAAAAAGAACTTGAGTTTGATAAATTCGCAAATGTTGCTCGCAGTGATATTGGTGGAATTTTAGTTGATGGCAAAAAGTCAGGCATACTTTATACATATGCTAAATGCTGTAATCCGATTCCCGGTGATCCAGTTATCGGATATATTACAGTTGGTGAAGGAATTAAAATTCACCGGAAAAATTGTTTGAACCTTTTAAATTTATCAGTTAAAGATTCATCAAAACTTGTAAATGTTCAATGGCCTGAAACCGAGGATAATCTTTTTGTTGCCGGGTTAACAATTCGTGGAGAAGACAGACCGGGAATATTAAACGATATTTCTCATACAATTGTAACTTACAGGAATACTAATATTAAATCAATCAACATCAATACAACTGACTCTACTTTTGAAGGAAGTGTTACGCTCTATGTTCAGAATCTTGAGCATCTTAACAGAATAATCGACAGACTTAAAAAAGTGCAGGGAATTTTTTCGGTTGAAAGGTTTGAAAGCACTTTATGATTGATGAGATGCTTACAAGATTTATGTCAATTGATTTTGGGTTAAAGAGGATCGGTATCGCTTTGAGTGACCCGCTTAAAAAATTTGCATCACCATATGTTACAATACCTAATGATTCAAAATTATTTGAGAATCTCAAGAAAATAATAGAAGACAAAAATGTTGAAAAAATAATTTTAGGAATTCCGGATAAAACCCACAACTCAACAAAATCAGTTTATAAAAATGTTCTTGAATTTAAATCTCAGCTTAAAGAGTATTTTAATATTGAAATAATTCTGTGGAATGAAACCCATACTTCCAGAATTGCCGAAAAAAGAATTGCAGAAAATGTGAAAAGTAAAAAGAAAAGACAGGATAAAGGATTAGTTGATATGCAATCTGCAGCAATAATTCTTTCAGAGTATCTGGAAACGATTTAATTGATAATTAAACAGTGCCAATTTATTTTTGTTACAAATAATTGTTTTTGGGAGCACATCAATGCTTAAACAATCTCTTGGAATAATCGAAACAAATTCACTCAGCAGTGCTGTTGAAATAGCTCATCTGATGGTTGACAAATTTGAAGTATCACTTGCAAATGTGAGACAATTGCTTAACGGATACACCACAGTTTTCATTAAAGGTGAACTGGGAGCAGTTCAACAGGCAATTGATTTTGGAGCAGGATTTTGCAACGAAAAGAATTCACTTGTTGCTAAATCTGTAATAGCAGTTCCTCACGATGAATTGTTCAACTTTATTGAAGGTGGCAAAGATGAATAGTTCTTTGGGACTTATTGAAGTAAAAGGGTTTTGTGCTTCAATATTTACAGCAGATGTAATTCTTAAAAATTCATCTGTTCAAATCCGGTTACAGGAAATCAATAATGGAAATATTTTACTGAAATTAAATGGCGCTCTTCCGCAGATTAACTATGCGGTAAATCTTGGAATCGAAAATGCTAATAAGATTTCTTCAGTAATAAATTACATTGTGTTGGAAAATCCTAATCCGGAAATTGAAAAAGTATTTTTTCTGAATAACAGGATTCATAGGGGCGAAAAGCTGATTGATAAAACTGAACCAATTACTTTATCATCAACAGTCAAAAATGAATTCACACAGAAAGAGCCGACTATCAGGTCAGTTAAAGCTTCCTCTTCAGGGAAAAAACAAAAACCTTCATTGCATAAATCGGTAAAGAATAAAAGTAACCTCAGGAAGGAAATATTAACTGAGACCAAATCAAATACAATCGAAAGATTAAGACTTGAAGCGCTTGGTAAACAAGCATTACAGAATAGTACAAGTAGTTCCGATAAAGGTGTAAGAACAAAAATCTATGATATTAAAAAGCTCTCTGATCTTGATGGACTGAATGTTCACAAGCTTAGAAGAGCGGCAAGGGATTTTGAAGAGTTTCCGATCAAAGGAAGACAGATATCAATGGCAGATCGGGAAGAACTGATGTCATATTTCAGACAAATTCTACCGGAATAAATTGAAAAAAAATTTTTACATAATAATTGTTTCAGTAATTTTTTCTGTAACCGTTTGGGTTAGCATTGCACTTTCAGATGAATATTACTCAATCTATAAATTACCAGTTGAAATAATTGATTTGCCTGCCGGTTATACGGTTGGTAGTAATTCACACGAAATAGTTACGATCAGAGTAAAGGGTGATGGCTGGAAACTGATGTCATTTGAATTAGGCAGTTCAAAATATTATTATGTTTCTGTTAAAGGTGATAGTGGAGTAATTTCTGCAAATCTTCTCGCCAATGTTGAAAATAATCCCTGGCTTGCTACCGGGATTAATATTCTGGACATAACACCTAAAAATATCCGGATTTCAGTTGAACCGATTGCAGAAAAAAAATTAAAAATAATTCCTGAACTTAATCTTGAGTTCAGAGAAGGTTATAGTCTGGCAAGCAAAGTTATTGTGGAACCTGATTCCGTATTATTTCGCGGGCCATTAAGTTTGATAAGCCGGATGGAGTCATTCAAAACCAAAGAAATCTCTCTGAAAAATCTTGATCAGAAAACAAATCTTCAGGTAGAGTTGGAAGAAATGCGGGGATTTGAACCTGCAAAAAACAATGTGAGTATCACTTTGGATGTTCAAAGGATTGTTGAAAATACTATTTCAGATATTCCGGTGAAAGTGGTTAACAAACCTTCAGATGTTGATATCGTTCTGCTGCCGAATTTAGTTTCCTGTACTTTCAGAGGGGGAGTAAACATATTAGGTAAAATTACTTCGGCTGACATAACAGCAACTGTGGATTATTATTCTGTTATATCTGACACACTCGGTTTTATCAGACCGGAAATTCAATCACCGGAGAATTTAAATCTCTTATCGGTCAAGCCTGATAAACTCAAATTTGTAATTAAAAAATATTAATTCATTTTAATCTATAATTTTATGTTCATTACTTTTGAAGGAATAGACTTCTGTGGAAAATCAACTCAGGTTGAGCTGTTAAAAAATTATTTTGAAAAGAAAGGCAGATCAGTTAAAGTTATTCGTGAACCGGGTGGAACGGTAATATCGGAGAAGATTCGCGAAATTCTGCTAGATCATAAAAACAATAAAATGTTTATGGAAACAGAATTACTTCTGTTTTCAGCAAGTCGTGCACAGCTTGTCAGAGAAATAATCAAACCTTTTCTTGATAAAGATTATATTGTTATTTCAGACAGGTTTCATGATTCTTCAACTGCCTATCAGGGTTATGGAAGAGGAATACCAATAGAGGCAGTTTTAAATGTGCATAAGCTTGCAATAGGAACTACGGCTCCGGATTTAACTTTCATAATAGATATTCCAGTATCTGTTGCAGCAGAAAGAAAAGGTGAAAAAACTCATCAGGAGCTTGACAGGATAGAAGTATCATCAAATGACTTTTTTGAAAAAGTGAGAAGTGGTTATCTTACCATTGCAAAGAAAGAACAAAGATTCAGAATTATTGATGGTACGAAATCAAAAGAAGAAATTCATAAAATTATAGTAAACAACATTGAAGAATTTGAGAAAAAGTGAAATGAAGAAAAACTTTTTAGTTGTTTCGGTCATCTCTGTATTGCTTCTCGGATTTTATATCCAGCGAAGCGGTGATCTCTATTATGAGATTTCAAAAAATATGGAGCTCTTCGGAAAAGTATATAAAGAAATTTCATTCAATTATGTTGATGAAATAAATCCTGAAGAATTTATGCGTGAGGGAATCAAGGGAATGCTCAAATCTCTTGACCCTTATACTGTTTTTATAGATGAAAGCAAGCAGGAAGATATAGACCTGATGACAAACGGAAAGTATGGTGGAATTGGTGTAACAATCGGACTAAGAAATGACAGAATTACCATAACAGAGATACTTGATGGATATGCAGCTCAGAAACAAGGTTTAAGAATTGGAGATATAGTTATTGAAGTTGATGGAGAACCAATTAATTCTTCAGACATTGATGATTTATCTGCAAAGGTAAAAGGTGAACCAGGAACAACTGTCCAATTAAGAATCCTTAGAAACAATGATAAAGATACATTGCTTTTCAACATTGTTCGTGAGGAGATTGTTATAAGAAATCTTGTATATGCTGATTTCTATCCTAAAAATTCAGGAAATGTTTATCTGAAGCTTTCCAATTTCAGTCGCTCAGCTTCTGAGGAAATAAAAAACGCCCTGAAAAAATTAAAGCAGGAAAAACCCATCGAATCTATTGTGCTTGATCTGAGAGGAAATCCAGGTGGTCTTCTGGATGTAGCAGTTGATGTATGCAATAAATTTCTGAAAAAAGATTTGCTTATCGTTTCAACCAGAGGCAGGGAACCAAATAGTGAGAAAAAATACCTGGCTAAGGAAGAACCAATTGTACCGAGTGAAAAACTAATCGTATTAATTAATGAGAACAGTGCCTCAGCTTCCGAAATTGTGGCTGGCGCTATACAAGATCACGACAGAGGAATAATATTAGGTACTCAATCTTTCGGGAAAGGACTGGTACAGACAATTACTCCAATCACATATAATACTTCATTAAAAATAACTACTGCAAAGTACTATACTCCAAGCGGAAGATGTATTCAGAAAGTTGACTATTCAAAAAAGAATAAGGTATTTGGCTCGGCAGCTGCAGAAGAAAAATCCGAATTCTCAACTGATAATAAACGCAAAGTTTACAGTGCCGGTGGAATTACTCCGGATACTCTTGTCAGATTTGAGATTGAGGGAGAGATAACCAGAGAACTTCTTGCAAAAGGAATTATTTTTGATTTTGCTGATAAGTTCTATTATCAGAATCAATCAGCCAGGTTTGAGAATCTTGATGATACAAAAATCTTCAGTGAATTTTTTGCTTTTATAAAAAGTAAAGATTTTAAATATGTGCCGGAAGTTGAGAAAAAACTTAATGCGTTGATTGATGACCTTGATAAAAATAAAATTAATGGAAAGATTCTCTCTGCAGCTAACAGGTTAAAGGACGAGCTAAAGAATTATTTTGAAAAAGAACTGGAAAAATATAAAGGTGAAATTCTTTACTATACCAAAATCGAATTGGCTAACAGATACTATAATCAGCAAAGGGCACTGGAAGAAGGATTAAAGTATGACAAACAATTTAACACTGCACTTAGTTTATTCAGAAATGACAAAATCTTTAACAAATTATTGAACAAGGAATTTTAATGAGGGGAAATTTATGCAAAGGACAAATGTCATCACGAAAAAAGATCTTACATTCAGCGCTTGTCCCGCTTGTAATGAATTAAACGCTCTTAAGAAATCCCATTCAAGAAGTGCTGCTGAAAAATTTATTAATCGAACCGGAATATATCATACCTTCAGATGCAAAAATTGCGGATGGAGAGGTTATCGTATGACATTAACAATGAGGAATAATTCATTTAAAATGTTTTCAATTTACATACTGCTTCTAATACTCTCAATTTTTATAACTTATCATCTATTGAAATTAGTATACTAGTTTTCGGTAATAGTATTGTAGCCAATTCATTTTTCTTTTTCATTAATACATCTTTTTGTTTTATAATAAGCTTTTAATAATTTTACGCAACAAAATTTTTATACTATTTGTTGCTATCTAACCAGGGAGAAATTGAATCCTTGGAAACTAATCCGCGCAAAAAAATTTATTGTAATTATAGAAGGACAACCTTCTTTTTATTCATATTAAAATAAACTTATTGGACAATTAATGAAGAAATCTTTACTTGATTATATCCTGCGGAACAGATTACCCTTAACTGTTTTTGTTATCATTTCTTCATTCACATTAACCTATTTTGTCTCAAGACCAGAGCGGGACGGAATCGGTTATACTCCTGTTCAGCCGATCAATTATTCCCACAAACTACACGCTGGTGATATGAAAATTGATTGTAAGTATTGCCATACGAATGTGGATAAATCCCGTTTTGCAGGCGTACCTGCAGTTGCAACCTGTATGAACTGCCATACAGTTGCACGGAAGGATAGCCCTGAGATAATCAAACTCACTCAATACTACAGAGATGGTATTCCGCTTCCGTGGAAAAGAGTTCATAAAGTTCCTGACTATGCCTATTTCAATCATTCTGTACATGTAAACAGAGGGATTGATTGTACCGCTTGTCACGGTGAAGTAACTCAAATGGAAAAAATTGGTCAGATGAACTCCTTTACTATGGGAAGCTGTCTGAATTGTCATAGAAATGCGCACGATAAATTTCCGGAACTTAAAGACCAAATTAAGAATGGACCGGAATATTGTTCTGCTTGTCACAGATAAATTTTATTTATGAGCTTTAATCAGGGAAAAAATAGGATGGACAGAAAAAAATTTTTTATTTCGGCGTCACTTGCTGCAGCCGGAATTGCATTGTTCAGATTTATTCCTTTCACTTCAACAAAAAGAAATTCGAGTTCAAAAAAAGTTGAAGTAAAAATTAATCCATTAGCAGTTAGCAGGAAAAAAGTAGGTGAAGAGAATGTCGGATAATATAGAACTTAACAAAACTCAGTCTAAGCCCGATCCAAATTACTGGAGAAGTTTTGAAGAGTTATACAAAAATGAAAAAACCTTACAAGCAAGACATCACGAATTTGCTGATGGTGTTACTGAAGATTTCGATCCGAATGTAAACTTATCGGGAATCTCCCGCAGAAAATTTTTAGCCTTGCTTGGCGCTTCTGCTGCTTTGGCGGGAGTGGCATGCAGTGATTACAGAGACAAAGGTGAAATTGTTCCTTACAATATTAAACCGGAAGAAATCATTTTAGGAAAACCAAATTTTTATGCCTCAACCTGCACAGCTTGTGAAAATTCCTGTGGTATTCTCATAAAGACAAGGGAAGGAAGGCCAATTAAAGTAGATGGAAATCCTGAACACCCGGTTAACAAAGGCAAGATTTGTGCAAAAGGTCAGGCGAATATTCTTAATCTTTATGATCCTGAAAGATTGCAACAACCTTTAAAAAAATCTGCAAGCGGGTTTGATAATGTTGATTGGAAAAAGGCTGATAATGATATTATTGCTTCATTGAGCATGGCTGGAAATAAGGAGATTGCTATTGTTACTCATACAATTACTTCACCAACTTTCTTAAAAGTTCTTGAAGAATTCAGATCAAAATTTCCTTCTGCAAAAATTTATAGCTACGAGTTATTTAATAACTCAAACAGAAATAGTGCCTGGTTTAAATGCTATGGTAACGGGAACTTCCCATTGATAAAATGGAACGAAGCAAAAGTAATTATTGCACTTGAATCCGACTTCCTTGGAGTTGAAGGAAACCGTATTGAAAACTCCAGGTTGTTTGCTGAAGGCAGAGATGTTAATACAAAATCATTTAACAGACTTTATGTGATTGAAAGCTCGATGACACTTACAGGTATGAATGCTGATTATCGTTTGAGACTTAAACCTGAATTTCAGTTTGCTTTTGTTATGAGTCTTATCAGCGAGTTAAACAAAAAAGGCGCAATATCAACTTCTATTGCTGCAAATTATAATCTGACTGATTTTGTCCATAAAAATAATCTTGACGCTGGAAGAATTAACCATCTGATAAATGATTTAGTTGCAAATAAAGGCAAATCAATAATTCACGCCGGTGACCTGCTGCCGGAAAATGTTCATATTGCAGTTAACATTCTAAACGAGTTACTTGGTAATAGGAACCTTTACAGGACTGATTCTGCATCTGTTATATTACAAAACCTTGTTACGGCTGAAGACATAAAAACTTTAACAACAAAAATGAATAATGGTCAGGTTGCAGCAATAATTCATTTGGATTGTAATCCTGTTTATCACTTCCCGATTGACCTGAATTATAGGGAATTACTTTCAAAAGTTCCCATAGTTGTAACTTTATCAGAAAGAATGAATGAGACTGCTCAGTATAGTAACTATGTATTGCCATTAAATCATAATTTTGAAAGTTGGGGAGATTCAAAAACAAGAACAGGAATAATTTCACTTCAGCAACCTGTTATCGCACCATTGCACAACACCAGACAAAAAGAAGCAATACTACTCACATGGATAAGCACTTCAGCAGATACTTATAATGAAACTTTATATCACGATTATCTGATGAAGAATTGGGAAACAAATATTTATCCAACACTAAAATCAAAAATTGAATTCAAGCAACTCTGGTTTGGTGCTTTGCATGATGGTTTTGCCATAACTAACGAAGGTACACAGAATTTAAGTTCAATTAATCTTACAGGATTAAATCTAAGTGAAACTGCATCAAACTCCGGAGGAATAACTTTAATTCTTCGGGAAAGCTATCAGGTTGGTGATGGTCGTTTTGCAAATAACGGATGGCTACAAGAACTTCCTCATCCTGTTTCAAAAATTACCTGGGATAATTATGCTGCAATTTCACACAGCACGGCTAAAGCATTAAATCTTCAGAATGATGATTTGGTTGAAGTAAGTATTGGAGAGCGAAAATTAATAATACCTGTGTTCATTCAGGCAGGAAATGCAGATGATACAATTTCAATTGAACTCGGTTACGGGAGAGAATTTTCAGGTATAGTTGCCTCTGGTGTTGGTTTTAATGCGAATACACTTTTATCATCAGAATCAGATTTAAGTCAGTGGATCTATACTAATGCATCAATAAGAAAAGCTGGTGGAAAATATTCTCTTGCTTCTACACAGGAACATCATGCTTTCGAGAATCCACTTACTCAGGATCTTCATCTGAAACGACACATTATTCAGGAAGGTACCGTAGCACTTTATGAAAAGAAATCTGATTTCATACAGGAACACAGACCCAAAGAATTGGAGAGTGTTTATACTCCATTTCAATATAATGAAATGAAATGGGGAATGGCTATAGATCTGAATAAATGTCTTGGTTGTGGCGATTGTATTGTTGCATGTAATGTTGAGAATAATGTTCCGGTTGTCGGAAAAGATCAGGTTCTTAAGAGCAGGGAAATGCAATGGTTAAGAATAGATCGTTACTATTCAGGTTCACCTGATGATCCAAAAGTAAGTTTGCAACCTATGCTTTGCCAGCATTGTGATCAGGCGCCTTGTGAAAATGTTTGTCCGGTTGTTGCAACAACTCATAGCCCTGATGGACTCAATCAAATGGTTTACAACAGATGCGTCGGAACAAGATATTGTTCAAACAACTGTCCGTATAAAGTAAGAAGATTTAACTTCTTTAATTTCAGAGATCATTTCAGAGATGGATATCAGGAAAGTTCTGTTTTTACTTTAATGTTCAATCCTGAAGTTACTATTCGTTCAAGAGGTGTGATGGAGAAATGCACATTCTGTGTTCAACGAATTGAAGAAGCAAGATCTGAGGCAGCAAGAAAAGGAATTCCAGTCAAAGGAACAGATGTTAAAACTGCCTGCCAAGAAGCTTGTCCTACAAACGCTATTTATTTCGGGGATATAAATGGAAAGGATTCTGAATTTTATAAATACAGAGCTCACGAACTCGGTTATTATGTACTTGAAGAATTAAATGTTAGGCCAAATGTAACATACATTGCAAAACTCAGAAATATTCATACGGAGGAATTATAGTGCATATTGACTATTCACAGGAAGCTCCGGTTGTCGCCGGGCGTTTAACTCTTTCAGAAATAGAAGAGTTAGTTGCCCGACCGCTTGATACTAAACCAGATAGAAAATATTTTATTGCACTTTCTATTTCAGGTTCACTGCTTTTGCTTGGAGCTATTTGTCTTGGAATCAGCTTTTATTATGGTGTTGGGCTTTGGGGTAATAATCAGCCGGTTGGTTGGGCAGTACCAATTGTTAATTTCGTTTTTTGGGTTGGAATAGGACACGCCGGAACACTTATCTCTGCAATTCTTTTCTTGTTGAGACAAAAATGGCGTACAGGCATCGCACGCTTTGCCGAAGCAATGACAATTTTCGCTGTAATGTGTGCCGGAATTTTCCCAATTATCCACACAGGAAGACCCTGGTTAGCAGGTTATCTTTTACCTTACCCAAATCAACATAGTCTCTGGGTTAATTTCACCTCTCCTTTGTTGTGGGATGTGTTTGCTGTTTCAACTTATTTTACTGTTTCTCTCGTCTTCTGGTATATCGGATTGGTGCCTGACTTTGCTACTTTGAGAGACAGAACAACTTCAAAAATCAAGAAAACTATTTATTCAATTTTTAGTTTGGGATGGAGACATTCATCACGACATTGGCAGCATTATGAAAAAGCATATATGTTACTGGCTGGTTTCGCAACTCCTCTTGTTCTTTCTGTTCATACTATAGTTAGTTTTGATTTTGCTGTGTCAATACTTCCTGGCTGGCATACAACAATTTTTCCGCCTTACTTTGTTGCCGGAGCGATATTCTCGGGCTTCGCAATGGTTGTTACAGTTCTTGTCTTCGTAAGGAAAATTTTTAATCTTGAACACATTATTACAATGGACCACCTTGACAAAATGAACAAAGTTATTCTTGCAACAGGAATGATGGTAGGTTACGCTTATGGAATGGAATTTTTTATCGCGTGGTATAGTGGAGTTCAGGCAGAACAGTTTGTGTTCATCAACAGAGCTTTTGGTCCTTATGCCTGGGCTTATTGGATTATGGTAAGCTGCAATGTCATTTTCCCGCAATTGTTCTGGTTCAGAAAGTTCAGAAGATCAATTCCGGTAATGATGGTAATTGTTATTTTAGTTAATGTAGGAATGTGGTTTGAAAGATTTGTAATCACCATTACTTCATTACACAGAGACTTTCTTCCTTCAAGCTGGGCTTATTATAAACCAACATTTTTTGATATGGGAATATTATTAGGAAGTTTTGGCTTATTCTTTACACTTGTTATTTTGTTTACCAAATCACTTCCGGTTGTTTCAATTTCAGAAGTTAAAGCAGTTGCAGATGGTGCTCAGCCAACTCATCGGGGAGGTCATCATGAATAAGAATTTATATGGAATCGCAGCGTTATTTAAAACCCCCGATGAAGTGATTGAAGTTGCAAAGAAAACAGCTGAAGCCGGATACCACAACTATGATATTCATTCTCCGTATCCCATACACGGTATCGAACGGGCGATGAAACTAAAACCTACAAAACTTGGTTTTATTACGCTTGTATTCGGATTAACAGGTTCAGTTCTTGCTTTGCTATTAATGTATTGGACAATGTCCATTGATTATCCGATGATTATTGGTGGAAAACCATTTTTTGCTTTGCCGGCGTTCGTTCCGATAACTTTTGAAGTTACAGTATTGCTGGCAACATTAGCTACTGTAATTGGAATGATCACTTTCTTTTTCAGATTTCCTGATAACGATCATCCGCTTCACGATACAGAATATATGAAAAAAGTTTCCTGCGATCATTACGGTTTAGTGATTGAGGCGAAGGATAAATTATTTGATGAAAATAAAGTCAGAGAATATATAAATTCACTTAAGCCGGTTAGTGTTCAGGAAATTTATTACCCGGAAAAAGAAAGTTATCCGGTTCTTGAACCAAAATTTGTAACATTTCTGATATTAGTTGCCATATTAACATCGGGAACAACTTATTTCGCTTTGAATAAACTACTTTATATGCAACCCTTTACCTGGATGATGGAGCAACCAAAGTTAAATCCACAAAAAGCTTCAACTCTTTTTGCAGATGGATTCGGAATGAGAACACCTGTGCAGGGAACTGTAGCACGCGGATTTCTGCCTTATCCATATATGGGTCAGACTAATCCCACTGAAGTATTGCAGAATCCTTATCTGCCAACTAAGGAAAATCTGAAATTAGGCGAGCAGAAGTATTTGACATTCTGTAGTCCCTGCCATGGAAATTTTGGTGATGGTGATAGTCGCCTTCGTGGCCAATTTCCCAATCCTCCATCTTTGCATTCAACAAGAGCAAGAGAATTCAGTGATGGTATGATTTACCATATCATTACTAACGGACAAAATATAATGCCTTCTTATGCTTCTCAGATTACAAGGGAAGAAAGATGGGCAATAGTGAATTATATCAGAGCGCTTCAAAGAGCTAAGAATGCTAACAGCTCTGATTTACAAGTTGTTAATAAGGAGACCGGAAGCAATGCATCAAACTGATTTTAATTATCAAAGAAAAGATTTACCAGCCGGTTTTTCTAAATACGGTTTTATTTTTCTTGTTGTCGGACTTCTTCTGGCAATTGCATCTTTTTTTGTTGATCAGACCAGAGCTGCATTCAACTACCTTATAGTTTATATGATGATTGTCAGTATTTCTCTCGGTTCACTTTTCCTGATTGCTCTGGAATATGTTGCCGGTGCCGATTGGAGTACACCATTCAGAAGAATACCTGAATTTTTTGCAGGACTTCTGCCAGTTCTATTTATCCTTGTTATTCCTCTACTGTTTCTTAACCATGATTTATTTCATTGGGCTCACGAGGAAGCCATCAGAGAAGATAAAATACTTCAGGGCAAAGCACCTTATCTTAATATATCATTTTTTGTGATCAGAACACTTTTATTTATTGCATTGTGGGTTCTGTTCTATTTCATTCTTCAAAAGAATTCTAAAAAACAGGACACAACAAAAGATCAATCCTTAACAACAAAAAACATTCGATTCTCTGCTGCTTTCATCCCGGTTTTTGCTATCACTATTACTTTTACAGCAATTGATTGGTTAATGAGTCTTGAACCGCATTGGTTCTCGACAATTTTTGGTGTTTATTTCTTTTCGGGAACAGTTATCGCATCTTTGGCAGCGGTTACTCTGGTAGTTGTTGTTCTAAAAGAGAAAGGATATTTTAATCCATGGATAACCAATGACCACCTCTATAGTTTTGGTGCGTTACTTTTTGCCTTCGTTAATTTCTGGGCATATATCGCTTTCAGTCAGTTTATGCTTATTTGGTATGCAGATCTTCGGGAAGAAACTTTCTGGTTCTTAACCAGATGGGAGGGAAGTTGGGTGTTCTTCTCATTATTATTGATAAGTGTTCACTTTGTTGTTCCTTATGCAGTGCTTCTTTCGCAACCAGCTAAGATGGACCCGAAGAGGTTAAAATTCATTTCCATCTGGTTACTGTTTGCTCATCTTATTGATTTATTCTGGCTTGTTATGCCCAATATGCAACCACTAAAAAAGGGATATGTATTCAGTTGGATTGACCTTGTGTTCCCGATTTTAGGTATTGGCATTGTGTTAACAGTTTTCAATTTTATTTCCAGAAAACAAAATTTAATTCCTGTTGGAGATCCTAAGCTTAAGAAAGGAATTAATTTTCATCTTTAATTGATAATTAAGGAATATTATGAAAGAGTTTTTTGAACAGATAAAAGAAAAAGTAGAAGAAATCAAAAACAGTCCGGGTACAATATTCGGATTAGTTTTTCCTTACTTTCTTATTGTCGGAATTTTAATAGGACTTTACTTCATTTCGAAACTTGAATTTTTATCAAGACAAAAAGTTCCGCCAGTGTTAAGAGATACAGTTGTAGTTGCTGATTTACAGGTTCGAGAAGCTAAAGTAGTTCCTCCTGTTAACTTATCTGAAATCAGAAATCCAACACCACAACTGTTAAGTGAAGGTGAAACTCTTTATAAATCTAACTGTGCATCATGCCATGGTGAAACAGGCGCAGGCGGTGGTCCCGCTTCAGCCGGATTAAATCCTGCACCAAGAAATTTTACTTCACCGGACGGATGGAAAAACGGCGCTAAGCTTAGTCAGATTTATACAACCCTACAGGAAGGAATTCCAGGTAGTTCAATGGTTTCTTATGACTATCTTTTACCTGAGCAGAAATTTGCTTTAGCACATTACATCAGGACGAATTTCGTTCCCAATCCACCAGAAGATTCACAATCTGATCTCGATGCTTTGGATGCAACTTATAATTTATCTGCGGGGCAGCAGATACCAGCACAAATTCCTGTTGCTGTTGCAAAATCTGTTCTATCTCAGGAATCAGAAAAATATCTGTCAGTTGTTGAATCAACTCTTAATAAAATTGAGAGTTCTCTTAATAAAAATTTCTTTTACGGTTTAACAAGTGACAGCAAAGTTGCTGTAATGTTTCTGGTCAAAAATTTTAATATCATTAACAGTGAACAGAATTTAAAAAAAATTGTTATTAAAAATGTTAATCAAAATGGTTTTAATGGGAATGTATTTAATCTTTCTGAACAGGATTGGTCAGAGTTATATAAATTTATAATTAGTGTTATATGATTAGAAAGTTGATCACATATTTTATCTTATACTTTTTCGTTCAAACAATTCATTCTGCTGACATAAATAAAAAACTCGAAGTTGGAGTTGAGGAGCAGTTGGGTTCAATTCTCCCGCTTGAGACTAAATTCCTGGACGAATATGGGAAAGAATTTTCTTTAAGGGAATTATTTACTAAACCTACAGTTCTTGCTTTTGTTTATTATGAATGTCCCGGCATCTGTAGTCCACTGATGATGGAGCTGGCAGACATTGTTAATAAATCAGATCTTGTTCCGGGAGTTGATTATAATATAGTTACAATCAGTATGGATGAATTTGAAACTCCTGAGCAGGCATTTAAAAGGAAAGAAGTATTTCTTAAAACTTTAGACAGAAACATTCCTCCTGAAAGCTGGAAATTTCTGACAGGCGATTCTGCAAGTATCAGGTCTGTTAGCGATAAGGCAGGTTTTTATTTCAAAAGAGAAGGCAGGGACTTTCGTCACGCAGGTACTTTTATTTTTGTAGATAAAAACGGAAAGATATGTCGCTACCTTTTCCCAAGTTTTTCTGAAAGAAGTGGTTTTGGCATTCTTCCTTTTGATTTCAAGATGGCGGTTATTGAAACTTCGGAAAGTAAAACCGCTCCTACAATTGCAAAAGTTTTACAGTTTTGCTTTTCTTACAAACCCGAAAGCAGAACTTATGTCCTTAATCTTACAAGAATATTCGGCGTTTTAATACTTTTCCTTGTCGGAATTTTTATTTTGTACATTAGGTTCAAACCAACGAAAGTAAATTCTAATCTGAGGTAGATTATTTTATGAGTAATGAAAATATCTTAAATACAAATGGAAATGATGTCAGTTACCTTGAATACAAAGGTAAACACACGGGAATTCTCGGCTGGTTACTTTCAACCGACCATAAGCGTATTGGCTTATTATATCTGATTTCATTATCAATATTTCTTGTTGTGGGTGTTATCTTCGGTTTTCTGATGCGTCTTGAACTACTGACACCCGGCAGAACGATTATGGATCCTCAAACTTATAACTCCATTTTTACACTACACGGAGTTATAATGATTTTTCTTTTTGTTGTGCCTGGTTTACCAGCAGTTTTTGGAAACTTCTTCCTTCCAATCCTAATAGGAGCCAGAGATGTTGCCTTCCCAAGACTTAATCTCTTATCCTGGTACCTTTATGCTATTGGTGGTTTATTAGCTATTCTATCAATTCTTCTTCCCGGAGGACCTGCAGATACGGGTTGGACATTTTACATACCTTATAGCGTAAGAACAAATACTAATGTTATACCTGCATTATTTGCAGCTTTCATACTCGGATTTTCGTCAATTCTTACCGGCGTAAACTTCGTTACTACTGTTCATCGTTTAAGAGCTCCGGGAATGGATTGGTTTAAAATGCCTCTTTCAGTTTGGTCACTTTATGCAACTGCATGGGTTCAGATTCTTGCTACTCCGATTATTGGTATTACACTGCTGCTGGTAGCTATTGAGCGAATTTTTGGAGTTGGACTTTTTGACCCTGCTCTTGGAGGAGACCCTGTTTTGTATCAGCACTTATTCTGGATTTATTCTCATCCTGCAGTTTATATTATGATTCTTCCGGCAATGGGTGTTGTTTCGGAAATTATTCCTGTATTTGCTCACAGAACAATTTTCGGTTATCGTTTCATTGCAATGTCAAGTATTGCGATTGCTTTATTCGGCTCACTTGTCTGGGCTCATCATATGTTCACAGCAGGGATGAGTGATACCGGTCAGTTGATTTTTTCATTGCTAACTATGATCGTTGCAATACCGAGTGCAATTAAAGTATTTAATTGGGTTGCTACATTATATCAAGGTTCAATCGATCTTCAACCGCCAATGCTTTATGTGCTTGCTTTCATTTTTCAGTTTTCAATTGGCGGATTGACAGGTGTTATGCAAGGTGTTCTTTCTGTTGATGTACAGGTTCATGATACATCATTCATCGTTGCACATTTTCATTATGTGATGTTTGGAGGAACTGGTTTTGGATTTTTTGCTGCACTGCATTACTGGTTTCCTAAAATGTTTGGAAAGATGTACAACATTAAACTTGCAAAAAGGATTTTCTGGGGAATGTTTGTAGGATTTAATACTTTGTATTTCCCGATGTTTATAATGGGTTGGCTTGGAATGCCAAGAAGATATTATGATTACTTACCCGAGTATCAGATTTATCATGTTATTTCAACTATTGGATCCTGGATACTTGTGCCAGCATTATTTTTGATGTTTGGTAATCTTGTTTATGCTTTGTTCAAAGGTGTCCGAGTAACAGAAAAGAATATTTGGGGTGGTGAAACTCTCGAATGGCAGATTGCTACCCCTCCGGTTCATGAAAATTTCATTGACATACCGGTTGTTACTGAGTCACCTTATCAATACAAAGACAACGAATTAGTTTTACAAACTCAGGAGGTAAAGTGAGCATTCAACATACAGCAGCAGCTCACATCCATAGAGATGATGTAGCTTCCCGAATGGGAATGTGGTTGTTTCTTTTTACCGAATTGTTGTTATTCGGAGGTATGTTTATTCTTTATTCGGTATATAGATTTACTCATCCGGAAGAATTTCATCTCGCTGCCAAAGAACTGAATACTGTGATCGGAACTTTCAATACTGCAATTCTTCTTACTAGTTCTTTAACAATGGCTTTATCAATAGCTGCAATTCAACGCAATCAGAAAAAACTTTCAATAATTTTCCAGTTATTAACTATTTTACTTGCTCTCGGCTTTATGGTTAATAAGTATTTTGAATGGGGTGCTAAGTTCCATCACGGTATCTATCCCGGCTCAGATACACTGCTCTCAAAGCCATCTGGCGAGATTTTGTTTTTCGGACTTTATTATGTAATGACCGGTTTGCACGGTTTACATGTTGTTATAGGTGTATTCATCATCGCTTTTATGACTGTTTTTACTGCAAAAGATGTAATTAAACACGATAACTTCGTTAAGCTCGAAGCTGCAGGATTATATTGGCATCTTGTTGATATAATCTGGATTTTCCTATTCCCATTATTTTATCTGATAACTTGATTTTGAGGTAAAACGAAATGAACAATCACTCTGAAAATCATTCACAGCACAATCACGGATATGGAGTTTATTTCCTGGTTTGGCTTGCGTTAATGGCTTTAACTGGCATTACTGTAGCTGTTGCAGGAATAAATTTTGGCAGAATAACCGTTGCAACTGCCTTAACAATTGCATCGATTAAAACTTATCTTGTTTTAACGATATTTATGCATCTGAGAAGTGAAAGTAAAACCTTCAGGGTATTTGTTGGTGTTGCAATTTTATTTCTGATTATTTCTTTCGTTTTACTTTTTACAGATTATTCTTTTATAGTAAGGAATTAAGATATGTTTGATGGAGTTTCCAATTTTTCACAAAGCACTGATTTTGCATTCTTCTTTACTCTTGTTGTTTCAATTTTTTTCCTCGTACTGATTACTGTATTGATGATTTATTTTGTCGTCAGGTATAACAGGAAAAGAAATCCACGCGCAACCAATGTTCATCACAATACTGCTCTTGAAGTTACCTGGACTGTAATTCCAACTATTCTTGTTCTCATTATGTTCTGGCTTGGATGGACAGGTTATCTTGAACAATCCCGAATTCCTGATAATGCATTGAATATTGATGTTACTGCTCAAATGTGGAAATGGAGTTTTAAGTATCCAAATGGAAAAGAAACTGATTCACTTTATGTGCCTGTTAATAGAAATGTGGTTCTGAACCTTCATTCTATTGATGTTAATCATGCCTTTTATGTTCCGAAATTCCGGATAAAAAAAGATGTTTATCCAAATCAGAAGAGATCTGCATGGTTTAATGCAAAAGAAATAGGAAGCTATGATATTGCCTGTGCGGAGTATTGCGGTTTAAATCATTCTTATATGTATAATAAAATTACTGTAATGCCAGAAGATGATTTTAATGCCTGGCTAAATTCTACTGCAAAATATCCGGGAGAAGTTTTAGCTTCGGATACAATATCAAATAAATCAATTAATGAATTGAAGTGATAGAAAAAATTAAAATATTGTCTGAACTAACTAAAATCAGAATTACTTTTTTTGTTATGGTAACTACCGGTTTTGGTTACATTGCAGCAACTGATACTTATGATTTGAATTTCGTTCTTGTATTATTGGGGGTTCTTTTGCTCGGTTGCGGAAGTGCATCTTTAAATCATTATCAGGAAAGATTTACAGATTCTTTGATGCAAAGAACTAAAAACCGTCCAATACCATCTGGCAGAATAGATGCGAAAAGCGTTCTGGAGATTTCAATTTTAGTAATACTTGCAGGTATAACACTTCTTTTATTAGGCGGAAATTTATTGGCAGTGGTTTTAGGTGTTCTTAATCTCATCTGGTATAATGGAATTTATACCCCACTTAAAAGGAAATCTTCTTTTGCAATATTTCCCGGTTCTTTAGTAGGGGCAATTCCTCCGGTAATTGGTTGGGTAGCTGCAGGAGGTAATTTGTTTAATCCTCAAATAATTATGATTTCATTTTTCTTCTTTATCTGGCAGATACCTCACTTCTGGCTTTTACTTCTGGTTTTGGATGAAGATTACAAAAAGGCAGGATTGCCCACTCTCACAAATCTATTTTCCAAAAATCAATTAGCCAGAATAACTTTTATGTGGATTTTGTCAACCGCAATCAGCAGTTTATTTTTACCAATGGTTGCATTAGTCCAAACTGAAATTATCAAATATCTGATACTATTTTCTGTAATCCTTTTGTCAATCCTTTCGATTAAACTCTTAAAATACACTGGTGAAGAGAATTCAATCAGATATGCATTCAGAAACATTAATTTTTTTGTTCTATTTGTTATTTCAATAATTTCTTTTGATAAACTGATTTTGTAAACTTTAAAGAGAGAGTCATCAATTATGGAGTTTTTAGATAAACTAGTTCTACCTCAATCAGCAGAGCATATTCAGTTACTTCATTATATGTCTATGCTGGTACTTTTTCTTTTCATTCCGTTTATCTCAGTTGTATTTGGCGGAACTTTTCTGTCTTATTCACTCCGGAAAAGATTTAACAAAACCGGTAATAAGTTATATCTAAGATTTGCAAAAGATAGTATTCAACTTCTTACTGTTAATAGTTATTCAGGATTAATTCTCGGAATTATTCCATTACTTACACTTGTATTGATATTTGCACAGTTACTTCATACTACTACTTTCCCTGCGCTTAGTGATTTATTTCTCGCTTTCTTGTTAATATCAGTCGGGTTAATATCTGTTTATGTTTACAGAATATCATTTGCTCTTAAAATTGTTTTCGATTCAGTTGAAACAAAACAAACTGATGATTTTTCAAGAGAAGATTTATCATCTTATAATGCTAAAACTTCCAAAACAGCCGATAACTCTGTTAGGTTCGCTCTGATTTTGTTGTTCATTGGGATGTGGGTTTTCACTGGTGCATTAACTTCTGTCGTTTTTTATAATTCCTGGAAATCAGCTTCTTTCTTTGAAACCATTTTCTCTTCTCAGGTAATTTTGAATTTTTTAACCTGGTTATGTCTTTCTTTTGCATTTACCGGTGTCACTTTGCTGTTTCTGTTTTTGTTTTGGAAGAAGGAGGATTTAATTTTAACTGAGGATTACAAAAATTTTGTTATAGAAGTTTCATCTAAATATTCACTTTATTTTTCACTTCCTGTTCCCATCCTGCTTTTATTTAATATTCATCTTCTGCCAGATACACATCTGTCAGGTTCTATGTTCCTATATTCAGCATTCTCACTGATTTTTCTTTTTATTGCTTTAAATTTTATCTACCTCCTTTATTATAAAAAGCAGTACAAATACTCGCCGTATCTGTTTTTTATATTTTTATTTTCAATACTATCACTAATAATAAAAGATCAGGTTACAATCAATTATGCAACTAAATACCATTCAGTGGCACTAAGTACTGAGTATGATAAAATCCTCGCTGAGTTAAGAGGAGTAGGCAAAAGTGAAGTAATTAATGCAGCTGAGTTATATACTGTAAGATGTGGTGCCTGTCATAAATTCGACCAGAAATTAGTAGGTCCTGCCCACTTCGATGTTTTACCTAAATACATAGGAAAAGAAGCTCAGTTAGTTGCCTTTATCCGAAACCCTGTTAAAATTGATCCGGCTTATCCGCCAATGCCAAATCCCGGTTTAAAACCTGCAGAAGCTGAAGCTGTTGCAAAATATTTACTTGAAGAATACGAGAGACAAAAAAGCAAATAAGCCGAAAGTACTTGCAATAAGATAAATGATAATTTATTTTAGTCTTTAGTAACTAACTAATCAACAATTTAAGAGGCACGCAGATGCTTAATAGAAAGACTTTTTTTCTTTTGATATTTATTATCAACTCAATAACCAATTTCGCTCAGATCTCATATCAGGGACCTGCAGTTGGTAATGTTGCTTCCGGAGTTCTTGTTTCAACTAACTCCTTCCCTGAGGCACCAATTGTTATATCAGATCCAAAACCAATAAAAGACAGAAATACGGAATCACCCGAAACTGAACCGATGATTTTGGAATCGGTGAACCCTGTCTTCCTTCCAACTTATATTGACGATCCGTTCGTAATTGGAGGAACTAATGGAATAGGAGATAATACTTTATTACTTAAAAAATTTAATGGAATTCCTCAGACAAATTCAATTCCACCTGATCCGACGATCGCTGTAGGTCCAAATCATGTTGTTGCTTGTGTTAATTCACGCTTTTCAATTTGGAATAAAGATGGCGTATTACTAAAGTCAATTGATGCGGATGCCTGGTGTACACCTGTATTACCAAGCCCCGGTGCTTTCGATCCACAAATAATATATGATCATTATGAAGGCAGATGGTTTATGCTTTGGGATAATCAGAATGATGTTACACAAACTGCTTATTTTATTATATTCGTATCCGATGATGATGATCCACTTGGTGATTGGTATGGTTATAAACTTGATGCGAGAACAAATGGTACTACGGTAACTAATAGTTGGGGTGATTATCCGCAGATTGGCTTTGATGATAAAGCCATTTACATTAATTCAAGACAATTTAATTTTGGTGGTGGAAAACTATATGATAAAATAAGAATCCTCAAAAAAACAGAACTTTATGCAGCTAATGGCGGGCCACTTACATGGACTGACTTATGGGGCATTACAATTCCTGCTTCAGGAGGAATTTATGCCGATGTTGTTCATCCTTCAATTCAATACTCCTCATCTAATTATCATTATTTTATCCATGCGCCAAGAAGCGGAGGAAATTACTATTCATTTTATAGACTTAGTAATGTGTTGACTACACCGGTTCTTGAAGGTTTCAGGATAACAGTTCCATTCTATGGAGGAGCTCCGAATGCAAATCAGCTCGGAGGCGGAAGTCTTTTAATTGAAGTTAACGGAAGCCATGTTAAAACAGCTCCTGTTTTCAGAGATGGATATATTTATTTTGCTCACTCAATCAGGAATTCAGTTTATCCAAGCTACTCAAGTGTTAAATATGTGAAAGTTAATGCTGATTCGATAACTGTGTCAGAAAGTGCGGAACTCGGTGCTGATGGTTTTTGGTATTTCTACCCTACACTCGCAGTGGATCCTGATGGTAACATTGCAATTACATGCTCTCGCTCTGGTTTAACTGAGTACATTGGCTCATTTTATATTACCCGTCGTGCAACTGATCCTGCTGGCTTAAGTGGAGCTTATTTACTTTCGCCAGGAATGGGAAATTATGTAAAAGATTTTGGATCTGGCAGAAACCGATGGGGAGATTATTTTGGCATTTATACCGACCCAGCTGATCCTTACGAATTCTGGCTTTTCCCTGAGCACGCTGCTGCTACAAATACCTGGGGAACAACAGTTGCCAAAATCAGATTAAAACCATTCCCTGGAATATATCCTTTTGTACAATCTTCTACGATCGATTTTGGTGATGTGGAAGTTGGTTCAGAAAGCGATACCCTGAATGTTGTAATTGCTAATTATGGGGATTCTTCTTTGATTATTTATAGCATGCCCGATTCAATTGGGAATTTTCATCGGCTCTCTGGTCATACATTCCCAATAACTCTGAATACATTTGATTCGCTCACTGTTAGTTTTCAATTCAGACCTACTGTTCAGGCAGATACAAATTTATTTTATTATGTTACAAATAATTCCACTTCTTTTACAGGATTTGTTCTAAGAGGCAATGGCTATGTTATCAATCCTGGTCTCGATGGGAAATTTTATGCCGTTTCCGGGACAAACAATAATGGAAATTTTGTACTACTTGATGAAACTAGCGGTTCAGGTTCAAATATTGGTACAACAAATTTTACTGATTTAATTGATGTAGCAATTAACCCCAAAACTGGTGTTGCTTACGGATTACGCATACCTTCACTGCTTGAATCAGAGATCGTCAGGATCAATGCCGAAGCAGGTGATGCGTACTTTTACTTCAGTGTACCGGTACCTGATTTATTCTCAATAGCTTTTGATACTTCAGGCGCTTTCTACGGTATTAAAAAAACAGGTGAAATTTATTCAATTGATATTCCGAGCGGTGATACACTCTTCATATCAAAAGCTCAATCTACATTATTATCCTTTGCTTTTGATCCAACCAATAATGATTTATATGCAAGTGTCAGAAACATTATCGGTACAGTCAAAGATCGTATAGTTAAAATTGATCTGACTACAGGCGATACCACACACATTGGAAGAACAGGTTTTGGTGTTAATACTATCAACATTGAATTTAACGATGCTGGTGATTTATTTGGAATTAAAGGAGTTGGTACTCAGGTTTCCGATTTCTTTTCGATCGACAAAGCAACAGGTGTAGGCACTTTAATTGGTTCAGTTGGTTTACAGGGTTTAACTGGATTAGCAAGAACCCGTGGTTTAGTTTCAGTGAACGATCATTTCTCTCAGATTCCGGATCAATTTGCATTATATCAGAATTACCCAAATCCATTCAATCCTTCAACAGTCATTAAATTTTCTCTACCAATATCTTCGAATGTAAGGCTACAGGTTTATAATTTGTTAGGAGAAGTTGTGAAGGATATTGTTAGTTCAAATCTTCCGGCAGGTAACCATAGTTTCGTTTGGAATGCTGAAAATAATTTTAATGCTAAAGTCTCCAGCGGAATCTATTTTTACAAATTAACGGCTGATGGAATTGACGGAAGTAAATTTGCAGCGGTGAAGAAAATGATTCTTGTGAAGTAATACTTAAAAACAGTAATTCAAAGCCGGACTTCAGTCCGGTTTTTTATTTTAAATTTTGTTAGTTCTTGATTAGATAAAAGGGAAACACTATTTTTGTGCTGCAATTTTTTGGGCCCGTAGCTCAGTTGGTTAGAGCATCTGACTCATAATCAGAGGGTCGGTGGTTCAAGCCCATCCGGGCCCACAAGTCCCACACCTCATCTTTTAGATGAGGTTTTTATTTTAATATGCTTACTGAATTTCCTATTATGTTTTTAGAACTTATTCCTAAAATATTTGAAAACTACTCTTCTATCATTGGAAAAGAGAAATATCTCAACGCTGCTGTTTTGATTCCTATTATGTTAATTAATGATAAAGAGTGTCTGTTGCTTGAGAAAAGGTCAGTGAATGTTAGACAACCAGGTGAAATCAGTTTCCCTGGCGGACATTTTGAGCAGGAACTTGACAGGGATTTTATGGATACAGCCGTAAGGGAAACCTCTGAAGAGCTTGGTATTGAAAAAAATAAGATTACCGTACTTGGAAAACTTGGCACTCTGGTTACACCAATGGGAATAATTGTCGAAACATTTGTAGGTAAACTCGAAATTAAAAACCTAGAAGAAATAAATATTGACCACAACGAAGTTGATAAAATCTTTCTGATTCCGATTGAATTCTTTCTCACTAATGAACCCAATATATATCAGAACCAACTGGAATTACATCCATATATTATCAAAGAAAATGGTGAAAGGGAAGAACTCCTTCCGGTTAAAGACTTGGGTTTGCCTGAAAGATATGCTCGACCTTGGAAAAAGGGGAAGCACAGAGTAATGGTTTACAGATATGAAAATGAGTTAGTCTGGGGCATAACAGCAGAACTAATATTTGAACTAATTAACAGATTGAAGGAGCAAATTGAAAGAAAGTAGGGTTAAATATATAATTTGGGATTGGAATGGCACTCTTTTTAATGATGTAGAATTAGGGTTGTTAATCATAAATAAATTATTAAAAAACAATAACTTACCACAACTTACCTTAGAAAAATATCGCAACATATTTACTTTTCCAGTAAGTGATTATTATAAAATTGCTGGTTTTGATTTTAACAAGGTATCTTTTGAAATATTAGGTAAGCAGTTTATGGATGAATATGAAAAAAGAAAATATGAGTATAATCTATTTGACGGAGCAAGGGAAGACCTGGAGAGAATAAGTAAAAAAGGAATCAGACAATCTGTTCTGAGTGCTTATAAACACGATACACTGATTGACATACTTGAGCATTATAACATTATCCACTATTTTGAATTTGTCAACGGACTCGATAACATCTATGCAGGAAGTAAGGAATATCTGGGAATTCAACTGCGCAGGAAAATACCTTTTAGCAGAGATGAAATCCTGCTGGTAGGAGATACACTGCACGATGCTGATGTTGCGCGTGCAATGGATGTAAGTTGTGTATTAGTAGCAAAGGGTCATCAGGCGAAAGAAAGACTTCTCATAACCGGAAATCCTGTGATTGATGATATAAAGGAAGTAATTAATCTTCTCACCTGAATTTTTTTTATTCGTTTAATTGGATAAATTTCGGCTTGATAAATCTCTCTTAACCAATACATCTGCAAGCTATAGCAATTAAAATTTTCCTGGAAATGTTTAATTAAAAAATAGTCCAGAAACTTGGAGAGGGGATTGATTATAATTAGGAATAAAGATGGGCTTTTATTTATCCAATACTATTGAATAGCCGTAATAAATTATTGCTCTATATAATTTTTCTGAAATAATCCAGAGTTTTCATTATACCGTTTTTCCTATCTACTTTTGGTTCCCAGCCTAGCAATGATTTAGCTTTCGATATATCAGGTTGTCTTACCTTCGGATCATCCTCAGGTAATGGATAATACTCAATCTTACTGTTCGAACCTGTTAATTCCAGAACCTCTTCAGCAAATTGCTTAATAGTAATTTCATCAGGGTTACCAATATTTACAGGAAGAACTTCATCTGATAACAAAAGTTTATAAATTCCATCGATCAAATCATCAACATAACAAAAACTCCGGGTCTGTGAACCATCTCCGAAGATAGTCAAGGGTTCACCCTTCAGTGCCTGACCAATAAAAGCAGGCAATACTCTACCATCATTTAAACGCATTCTGGGTCCGTAAGTGTTAAATATCCTCGCAATTCTCGTTGAAACTCCGTGATATCGGTGATATGCCATCGTGAGCGATTCAGCAAATCTCTTGGCTTCATCATATACCCCACGTGGTCCAACAGGATTCACATTTCCCCAGTAATCCTCGTTTTGAGGATGAATAAGTGGATCACCATAAACTTCTGAAGTTGATGCGAGTAAGAATACTGCATTTTTCTCTTTTGCTAATCCAAGTGCTTTATGTGTGCCAAGAGAACCGACTTTTAAAGTTTGAATTGGAAGTTTTAAGTAGTCAATAGGACTGGCAGGCGAGGCAAAATGAAGAATGTAATCAACCTTTCCGGGAACATGAATAAAATTAGTTACATCGTGTTTAATAAATAAAAAATTATCATTTCCAAAAAGATGGGCAATATTATCAGGACTACCAGTAATAAAATTATCAATACATATAACTCTGAAGCCCTCTTTTATTAACCTGTCACATAAATGTGAACCTAAAAATCCCGCTCCACCGGTAACAACAGCAGTTTTCATTAATTTTTACCTTTGATTATCTTTCTGCCAATACTGTAATATGTAAATCCCAGTTCCTCCATATCATCAAGATCGTAGACATTTCTTCCATCAAATATCAAAGGACTTTTTAGTAAAGATTTTACTTTATTGAAATCTGGATTTCTGAATTCATTCCATTCGGTGAATATTATCAGTGCATCAGCATTTGGAAGAGCTTCATACATACTATTAGCATAGTTTATTTCATCATTCAGATAGAACTTCGCATTTTCCATTGAAGCAGGATCAAAAGCAGTAATACTTGCTCCACTTTCAAGCAACAGCTTTATCACTGGAATACTCGGAGCTTCACGCATATCATCAGTGTTGGGCTTAAAGGCCAGTCCCCAAGCAGCAAAATGTTTACCAGTAAGATTTCCGTCAAAATGATTTTTTATCTTATTAAAAAATTTTAATCGTTGCTCTTTATTTATTTTATCGACAAGATTTAGCAAGGTTAGTTCAGAACCAAAATCAGCAGAAGTTTTTATAAGAGCATTTACATCTTTCGGAAAACAGGAACCACCATAGCCAATACCTGGGAAAAGAAATCTTTTGCCGATTCTTGTATCACTTCCCATACCTTTCCTTACCAAATCAACATTTGCTCCCGCTTTTTCACAGAAATTAGCCAACTCATTCATAAAAGTTATTCTGGTGGCAAGATAACTGTTGGCGGCGTATTTTGTAACCTCAGCACTTCTGATATCCATTTCAATAATAGGATTTCCCTGCCTTACAAACGGCTCATAGAGATTCCTAAGTAATTTAAATGCTTTCTCTGATTCTGCGCCTATGACAATTCTGTCAGGTTTCATAAAATCATCCACGGCAAAACCTTCCCGTAAAAACTCCGGATTGCTGGCAACATCAAAATTCTTGGCACCTTGTCCTAAAAGTATTTCTTTTACCTTTTCAACGGTTCCAACCGGCACAGTGCTTTTATTAACAATTAGCTTGTAGCCATCACTTTCCCTTAGTAAATTGCCTATATCCGAAGCTATTTCCATAACATGGGTTAAATCCGCTGAGCCGTCTTCTCCTTGGGGCGTGGGAAGACAAAGAAATATTGCTTCCGCAAAGTCAACTGCATCCTTTAATTTGTCAGTGAACCTTAATCTTTTCTGATTAAAATTTCTCTGATACAATAACTCTAAACCAGGTTCGTAAATTGTAACCATTCCATTATTTAGTTTCTGCAGTTTATCAGGATTATTATCAACACAAATAACATTATTTCCCATTTCAGCAAAACAGGTTCCCGATACCAATCCGACATAACCTGTTCCGATTACAGCAAGATTCATTTGCTTATTGCACTCCTTTCAGTTTCAGCTAATTATTTAGTTTAACTGATTAAAATTTCTATTTATTGTTAAATATTTTTTTTGATTCAGTACAAATGAGTTTATTGAAAATCATATCATATTTATTCAAACAAAAATAACAAAAACCAATTAATCGAAAGTAACTTGAAAGTGATAGAAATCTGATTAAAACAACAGAATTGATAAAAATATTATCGGAATAATGTCCTAGTATTCATCTGATTTATCTATAAAGCTGTCCCAAAGCTGTCACCCCGAATTTGTTTCTGAATCTGATCATTTGTTTTTTGAATGAAAATAGAACCCGAAACAAAGAATTCATTTCCAGGCAAATCATGTCTGCCTCAGGCAGAATGAGAATGATATACATTCCTATTTAATCAGAGTCCACTATTGAAATTTTTAATATTAATTAACCTCTATCCTCTGTTGATGTGATATGTTATCTTATTTGCTTAATTCTATTTTTACTCTTTTTGCATCATCAAGAGTATCAAAAAAACCTACTCTTACTCTGTACCAGGTACCATCAAGTTCCGGCAGAACAGTTTCTCTCACGAAAGCATTATAACCATTAGATTTTAATTTTGCAGCTTCCGATTCCGCTTTCTCTTTGTTTCTCCAGGATGATACCTGAACACTAAATTTATACCCATCAGTAAATATCATTCCACCAACATTTCTTTCAATTTCAAATCTATACTCATAATTCAATGGTAATTTTCCCTTTACAGATTCTTTAATTGAATTTCCTTCATCTAATGTAATAGTAACTCTTCTGTTAAGTGCCCTGCCGGTTTCGGTTGAGTTATCAGCAACAGGGAATTCAGAACCAAATCCATATACCGATAACCTTTCAGGTCCTATTCCCGCCTTAACGAGATAATTATATACTGACTGAGCTCTTTGTAATGAAAGAGACTTATTTAATTGATATGAACCTGTATTGTCAGTATGCCCTTCAATTTTCCATTTAGTATCAGGATATTCCTTCATAACCTTTGCAATTTTATCAAGCTCTATAAAAGCTGGCGCCAATAATTCTGCTTTGCCAATCTCAAAATTTATGGCACCCGTAAGAACAAATTCTGTTTTTTCCTTCGGTGGCATAGTAACTTTCTCCTCAATCGGGCAACCAAATCTATTTACTTCAGTACCAATAGGAGTATTTGGACATAAGTCCAGATAGTCTGGTACTCCGTCTTCATCAGAATCAATAGGACACCCTCTTGAATCTACAACTACACCATCGGGAGTGTTGGGGCACAAATCCAGATAATCCGGAACTCTGTCTCCATCTGTATCAAGCGGGCAGCCATCAGGTCCAACTATTATTCCTTTCGGAGTATTAAGACAGTTATCAAGATAATCAGGAATTCCATCTCCATCACTGTCAACAGCACATCCAAACTGATCAACCGCAACCGATGGTGGTGTATCTGGACACATATCAAATTTATCTGGGATACCATCTTCATCCGTGTCCTTTATTCCGCCAATATAAAATTGCAAACCGCTGGTAAATGTAAAAAATATATCGTTATCAGTCCCACCAGTAATTGAATTCGGCGAGTCATCCAGATTATCAAAAGGAAGATAATTCATCATACCAGCAAGATTAAAACTTACATATTCACCAAGCGGTATTTTTATTCCAATCTCTCCCTGCGCAAACCAATCATTAGGACTATATTTATTCTGCTTGTTTCTCTCAAGTTCATTTCCATCTACATCTCTTGGTTCATAGTTTATCCATCCGGCTCTCGCAGAAGCATAAGGAAAGAAGTAATAAAAGCTGGTTAATGTAATACCCAGTCCACCTGATAGCATAATTAACTGAGTTCTGAATTCATCAAGCGGGGGATAGGGAATTCTGTAAGCAGGTCTTCCATTACTCCTTGCATATCCGAATGCACCATTTATCGTAATATTAAAAATTGCATCATTATCCGTAGCAAAATAATAATCGCCGATTACTCTTATAAAATAATCTACATCAGAATTTCTGAAATCTGATTTTGTATATGTAACTCCGCCTTCAACTCCTAAACCGGTTTTAGCTGAAAGAGGATTAGGCATCTTCCCCCATTTGTGCTGTGCTAGGGATGAAGAGATTAAAATGAGAAGCATAGCCAAAGTGAAATAGTTTTTCATTTTATTCTCTGATTGTGAATAAATTGCTACATCTGATATGATAATTTAATTAATATTGATTGTTTTTTTCCAACTTTGAAATTGTAAGTTCTTCCTGCTTCCTTATCGGTTATGTTCGTGTATTGATATTTAAGTTGAATATTTACGGGTACTATTGGTGAATAGTTTATCAGTAATTCTGCGCCAGTTTCAATTCTTCTTGAGCCATACAGAAAATCAGGATATGGTGAGGAATACTGTTCTGCAGGGTCTTCCGTCTTTCCTTTTCTGAAATACCACACATTCAGTTCAGATGATAAATTGCCGGTAAAATATTTCTTGAGCCCTGCTGCAACTATATCCCCATTACTTTCGATCCAATGGCCCATTTTGAATCCATCATTACTGTATAACTGTGCTTCCACGGAGTTCATATAAACAAACGGATTAATCCTTGTATACTCAATGAAAATTTTGCTTTCTGGCAGAATGCTTCTCGTTTCCACACCTAAAGTGAAACCAATCGCGGAAAGATTTTCACCTTTGAATAAACTATTCAGAGATAATTCATCAATAAATAAACTTGAATAAAATTTTGTTCCTAAACTTTTTTTCAGATAGTAAAAATCGGCAAACATTTGTGCATTACCCGTTGCAGAGGCATTTCCAGTGCCAAGATAATGATCAGCAACTCTGAAAAACATCACCGGTATAAAGTATATCGGTTGAATTCTTTCACTGTAAACTATTGATTCCCCGATACTGATTTGAATTTCATCTGTTGGTGTAAAAGTTAAAGAATGAAATGCAAAATATTTTGGAACTTCCAGAATTGATGTTCTGCCCGGAACTGTATTGTATCTGAATGTACTTGAATCGGGAACATTGGACTGAAGAAACCCATGAAAGTAAAAAAAACTTAACCATTCTGCGGGATAAAAATCAAATCTTATGAAAGTAAAAGGAGGAGCTTTATCCGAAAGAATAATCTTTCCGATACATCCGCTTCCAAATGAAAGGTAATCCTTGTTTATCGATACTGCACCATTAGACCATCTGTATTCAACATTAGCTGTAACCTGGTCATACTCAAATGAATTGTTCTTTTCTTTTATTATAGTAACTGAATTATCTCTGGTAAGATATTTAGTTTTATCCAGATTGTCGCCTGTTTCCTCGTTATCAAAAAATCTTACTGAATAACTCCAGTTATTCAGAATATATCCTCCTAAAGTTAAACCATTTCTTCTGATAATAAGACTTTTATCATTATAAAAACCTGTTTCTGCTGATAGAACAGGATCAGCATATATCGAAAAATATTTATCATAATATTCAAACAATCTCAGTCTTTTCCCGCTCAGTAAAAACTTTTTTCCTTCAGAATTTTTTTCGTTTATTTTATTTATCTCGGGTTCGAACTCAATTAAAAATCTTTCAAGCATTGTTGCTTCAACATCAGTTAATTTGCTTTTTGCTTTATCCGCCTGAAGAAGCAATTCCGCTGAAGAAATTCTTGAAAGTGGTTTTACTTGTTGATTAAAACTGATAATGCCTTTAAAGTGAAGTGATTCCAGAAAATTATAAACATCTGAATTCACAGGTTCGAATGTAAGTTGGGGCAGAATTATCCCAAAAGGAATAATTATAAGGAGTAATAAATTTTTTAATAGCATTTCAGAATAAGATTATTCTCAGCAACGCAATAATAACAAAAGCAAATGAAGTAAAATATAGTTGAAACCTGAACTTAGGGAAACATTCAACAACTATTTTGTAAAGAAGATACACGAGAAAACTTCGGATCATTATATCGCTGAATTTATAATAATCCTGAGTAAAACCAGATAATTTTATAAACAAATAATTTGAAACAATAAACAGAGCAATTATTAAATCCAGTCCTGATAAAAATCCCTCACTTCTTTTAGTAGTTAACTTGTCTCTGAAAAGAAAAAAGAAGATTAAAACAGGAACCATTAAAAGAATAAAAGACTGATTAATATTGACTAATTTTATAATTGGCACAGAATAAAGTTTGTAAAACAGAACATCTGAATTCATTGTGAAAAAGAATAAAACGAAATTGACGAACACAAATAACTCTGAAATATAATTCCGGTTTTTCAGATTAATCAAAACATAAGCAATTGTCAATGTGTTAAACAGAAGCAAATAAATGAATCTTTTGTCATTTAATGCGGCTTTTGAAAACAAAATGTAAAAGAGAAACGAGAATACAGCGAAGGCTACAAAAGGAAGTATATAAAATTTAAATATTTTAGCAAGCTTTAAGGGTAATGACTTAATTAATTTTCCATAAAAAAATAAATTATCTTTTTCCAATATAAAATCAAGAACTTTATCTATTAATAAAAGAAAAACAGCAAATAAAGCGAAGAGAATAAAACCAACAGCTTTTGATGAAAAGTTATAATAGAGGCCTATTAAAACAGAAATTACTGACAAGCTTAGAATAATAAAGACAGTAGTCTTGTGTCTGATTTTTCTGCTCAGGATAATATGATGAATGTGATTTTTATCCGGAAGAAAGGGGCTCCGTCCATTAATCATTCTTGTAATCATTACACGAAAAGTATCTATCAGTGGCACAGACAATACTATTCCGATGAAAACCACATCAACGCTCGATGAGGATGTCCCGGCAGCCGCAGATAGTAAAATAGTAAGAGTAAAATAAGCAAGGATTAGTGAACCTGAATCGCCTAAAAAAATATTAGCCGGATTACTATTGAACTTGAGAAAACCAAGAGTAACACCGATTATTAAAATTGACAACAAAGGTACAAAATGTGAGTTACTGCCATAACTCAGAACGAAACTTAAAGATGCAATAATTAAAGAAAATCCACTAACTAATCCATCCAGACCATCCAACAGATTAAATGCATTTATTGCCCCAAGAATAAGCATAAACATCAAAGGGACTGAAATATTAAAAGGAAGTTCAATTCCAAAAATGTTAAAATGAAAGTAACTATGAGAATTTAGATAAAGCAAAAGAAAGAGAACCGAAAAACTTTGTATTAAAAACTTGATATTCCATTTCAGATTCCATAAATCATCAGCTACACCAAGAAGAAACAGGATAATTGAGCCGGTAAAAAAATACTTATACTGATAAACTGAAGGAATTAAAAAAATTATGAAAATGGAAACAACCAGGTAGATTACAATTCCACCCAATCTTGGGATTGGCTCAGTATGAATTTTTCTTTCTGTGTCGGGTGAGTCAACAATTTCTAAAGAGCGAAGTAAATTTGTTAGAAGCGGTGTGGCAAATATTACGGCAATAAAACTGAAAAATACCGAAATTAAATAAATCATAATTTCCCCCTAAATATGATGGCTGTAAAAATTTTTAATATTTTCGGTACTAACATAATAAAAATTGTAAAAATATTTTCAAATTCCGGGAAATTAGTTTCTATATTATCGAATAAAATGCCAGGTATTATAGTCAGTTACTTTGAACAGGACTGAAGAAGTTATTTCTGGAAAAACTGAGGAATTTTTCTGAAATTCTTTTTTAACAGGGTAATAAATGGAAAGGGAATATTATAGGATCTTAATGCAGATAAATCTTCTTTACTTTTCTTGAGAATATTTTTCAGTGACCTGTTACTCGTCCCTCCTAAAGTCATACAGTAAGTTACTTCAGGAATATATACTGCGTCTATTTTGTTCATAAAAAATAATCTTAATATCATCTCATAATCACCGGCAATTCTGAAATTTGTATTATATAATCCAAATTTGTTAAATACACTCGCTCTTAAAAAGAGTGTAGGATGTGGAGGCATCCAACCATTTAATAAATGGTTAATGGTAAGGGGTGAATAGTATGCAATTGTATCAATATCCAGTTTTAACAATTCACTATTAACTTTTTTATGTGTCTTCCAGGTTCTGATTACAGAATACTCAGTGTTAAGTGCTACGCTATCAATGTATTCATTTTCTGACTTTTGATCCTTCGATAAATTCAGGGCTATCTTTTGATCATTTGACTTTTTGGTTACATATACCAAATCACTGTAAACGGCATCAATTGTTAGTGGTTGGTGGTTAGTAGTTTGTAGGTGGTAGTGGGAATCTTTATGCGGTTCGATCTCTGACCTTCGTGAAAAAACTTTTGCATACCTCTCCAGCACAAATTCATCCTTATAAAAATCATCAGAATGTAAAAGCCCGATAACATCACCTGTGGCTAATTTAATTCCTTTGTTAATCGCATCATAAATTCCCGAATCCGCTTCGCTTATAACTCTAATCTCATAATTGTAATCCTGAGCTGAGCTTGCACTGAGCTTGTCGAAGTGAAGTGTGTCATCCTGAGCTTGTCGAAGGATGTCATCCTGCCTGTCCCTTTCAGAAATTTTTTTCAATATCTCAACCGTTCCATCCGTCGATCCGCCATCCACAATAATATGCTCAACATTCTTATAAGTTTGAGAACGCACTGATTCAATCGCACGCAATAAACCTGCTTTATTGTTCTTCGTTGCTGTTATGATGGAAATTTTCATTCTAAGAAATCTGGTTAAACTATTATACAGGCATTAAGTGCAATAGCTAATTAAAAATGACCAATTTATCTGAATTTTTTTCAATGTGTTTAGTTATTCTCCTTAAAACCGCTGTTAATCAAAGTAAATAAAAATTGATTGTAACGAATAAACAATTCAGCAAAATTTATTTAATAAAATCTAAATACTCTTTTAACATCGGACAGAGATACAATGGCATATTAAGTAACTTAAACTTTTTACCATCTATCGCAACTTCTTCTGTGATTTCAAATTTTCCGGAATAAAATCTTACAGCTATATCTGTTTTTGCTAAACTAATAAAGATTTTAAGTGATTTCATTCTTCCGCTCGAACCAGACTTTACCTCAATAGGTATAATTCTCCCATCATGGTTCATCAGATAATCAATCTCAGCAACAGATTGTTTTTTTTGTCTTACCCAAAATATCAAAGAAGTTGCAGGTGAATATTCTTGCGCAAGTATTTCCTGCCCAATTATATGTTCAGCAATTTTACCCCTAAAGGTATCCATTAAATCATCCCCAAGTAAAATTTCTTTTTCTATTCCACTATACAAATTTACAAGTCCTGTATCAAGTAGTTGAAGTTTTGGTGACATTTTAAGGTTTCTGCCTAATGGCAATTTTGTGTCCGTAGTCGGATAGACAAGACTCAAAAGCATAGTTTTTTCAAGTAATCTGAAAGCTTCAGCAACTTCACGGGAGCGATATCCGGAAGCAGCAAAATTATTAAATGTAATTCTTTCTGAAGCGAACTTAAATATATTATCTATTATAAATCTTATAATTCTGCTTTGATTTTCGTTCCTTGCATATTTTTCTACATCTTCTTTATAAGCGATAATAAGATTATTAACAGTTTTCTTTATTTCGATAAAATCATTTGTTTCAAAATATAATTTTACAATTTCGGGCATGCCACCTATAATCGTATATTTCCTGAAAAGACTCATCAACCTTTCATGAGCATAAGCGGGTACTGGTATCGTTCTAAGAGCTTCGAGTTCTTTTTTATAATTACCGGCATTTAAAAATTCAGTAAATGAAAAAGGTCTTAGAGCCAGATATTCAACTCTTCCTACAGGAAATGAGATTTTTTTATCAATCAGAGATTCTAGAAGTGATCCTGCAGCTACTAAAGGAAGCTCTGGCTTATTTTCATAAAAATATCTTAAATATTGTATTGCTGCGGGAGAGTTTTGTATTTCATCAATAAAAATGAGAGTATTATTCTCTAAAACCGAAGCATCTTTACTGAAATAAATCCTATCCAGCAGTTCATTAAATGAATGAGCATTTTCAAAATTCTTTTATCTTCTTCCAGATCAAGATTTAAGTAAATGAATTGATTAAAATTCCTAGAGAATTGCTTTATTAGCGTTGTTTTGCCAACCTGCCGGGCTCCCCTCAGAATTAACGGTTTACGGTTATTTTTTTCTCTCCATTTCCTTAATTCTTCTTCAATTTCTCTGTAAAACATTATACTTCTTCTCAAAGTCAGGGTAAAATTATATCAATATTGTAACAAAGTCAACCATTTATATCTGAAATTCGTAATAAAGTAAAACTTAGCTGGTAAAAGTTGAATTTGATATTAAAAATCAGAATTTTTTTCTGGCTCTTACAAACTCTTCCAGTGCTAAGTGTTTAGGTCAATTAACAAATTCATCATTATATTTTTGATCAACATTCCTAGAAGTGTGAGAACGCACTGACTCTATCGCACGCAATAAACCTGCTTTATTATTCTTTGTTGCTGTTATTATTGAAATCTTCATCTTTTAATAAATCAGAACTAATAAGATTGCAAAAAGATAGCACAGATTTTATGGATTAACACTGATCTACGTAAATGAGTCGCATCATTGTCCTTAGTGTGCTATTATGCTTCAAAAGTTCATTTCTTTAATTATACTGCAGGATTTCCCTGATATATCCCGTACTCATCAGTGTCTTTGGTAAGCACAGAGCCAACAGTAAGAATGCTGTGGGATTTCATCGTTACACCGGGACAAACAACACTCTTCGCTCCAACCCAAACACCATCCTCAAGAGTAATATCGCCGACAATCAAATCGAAAGATTCTTTTTTATAATTATGATTCCCATAAAGTAGCATTGCGCCCTGAGAAATACAAACGTTATTCCCGATTTTTACTTTACCCAAGTTATCAATCCATACTTCTTCACCTATCCATACATTATCTCCTATTTCTAAAAACCAGGGATATTTTATATTTGCATTTGGTTTAATCAATACATTTTTGCCAACTTTAGCACCAAAAAGTCTTAATGAAAAAACTTTCAGACCATTTGACCAAGGTAAGGAACTTTTGAATAAAACTACATTCATCAAATACCAGATAAACCTTTTTATTGCGCTTCCCGGGTAATACCAACTATTAACAAATTTTGATAAGTCTGTTTTCATCTCTTCATCTTTTTACTTTTTTCTTTACTCGTTTATAAAATTCTGTGAGTTAGATTCTGATGGATTCACTTTTTTTATTCTATACCAAATCATTTTCAAATACTCTAAAAATCTTTCCTTCCCTTATTAGGCAGGCAGATGAATCTCCGTGATACGCGTTAATACCTAAAATATACAATTTACACCTCCATATTTGTTAACTATTATAATAAGCTAATTTATATGCAGATAAATTCATCAGAATCATTTATTGATTTCTGTCCAAGTGATTCAATTTTATAATTATATCGATCTAATAAGCTTACGCAATTGGTTTTTGTTTGATGACCGTGAGTAGCAAGAAAAATTACAGGCTTTTTTGTCCTTAATATTTCTTTTGTTCCTTCTAATGCCTGATATTCCGCGCCTTCAATATCCATTTTAATTAAATCTGGTAAAGGATTTCCCTGTTTTACAAAATCATCGAGACTTATTGTTTCGACTTCTATTTCTCCTGAATCTGAGAAATGACCCATTGATAAATTTGAACCCAATGCAAATTTGAGTTTACTTATTTTATCTGAAACAGCTTTTTCAATAATTGTTGCATTAACAATTTTATTTAATTCTATGTGTCTTTTTATATAGTAAATATTTTGTGGAACTGGTTCAAAAGCCAATACTTTTCCTCTCTCACCAGTAAGTATTGATGATAATAATGTGTAAAAACCAGCATTTGCTCCAACATCATAAATTACCATACCAGGTTTGACATATTTTTGAAATAGTTGCTGTTTATCAAATTCATAAGTACCAAGCCAGCAGCCGTTAATGCTGCTTCCTTTTATCCATTTTCTGCCTTTCAACGCACCTTGCATAATTGGCAGCACAGTGTTTTCTGGAATTAACTTTAATGGCAATCGTAAAAGTTTACCAATCGGAGTTCTATAATCGATTTTTGAAATATCTACCATTCTTTTATCTTTTTTCTTTAATCTTTTATCTTAAAAAAAACTAATCACTACTTACCACTCACTACTTACTACTCACTAATTACTATTTATATGTACTCAAATTTCTTAAAATACTCTATTCTTTTTCCTTTAATATTATATCTTTATTTATCTTTTCCCAAATTTTAATATCAACTACTAATCTGAACCAAAACGCCTGAAGATAATGAAATATCCATCCTTCTTTTCCGTCTAAAATTCCGAGTTGGATAAAAAATCTGTAGAAAAAGTATAAAAACGGCCTAACGAATAAAGGTAAACCCCACCAGATTTTTTTCATAAAAGCGATGCGTTCATCAGGTGAACCAAAAATTTTAGGTTTAATTGATTGTAATCTTAGTTTATTCCTTCTTTCAATCTCTTCCTGAGCAACAAGATCACTGTATTTGTTATGCTTTGCTATCCAGAATGCAATTTCATTTTCCTTTAAGTTTTCTTCTTTGATATATCCGTCTTTCCAGATTATGGTCTTACCCGGGACAATAAATCTATGATCCATATTTTCATTAGTGTCTGAATATCCAATACCTGTCCTGAACATCTTCAATAAATATTTTGGAAAATACCCGCCGTGCTTTAACCACCTGCCTTTGAAGTAATTTTTTCGGTTAAAGTAAATTCCATTTACATCTTTTGGTATATCTGCATCACTAAAGTTTTTTTATTTTTCAAAAAGTTCAGGTAATACAATCTGATCTGCATCCAATCCTATTGTCCAGGGAGTTTTTATATCAAAGTTTTTAAGTGCAAAATCCCATTGCTTAGGATGGTTTTCAAATTTATTGAATAAAACCTTTGCCCCGAATTCCTCCGCAATTTTTAATGTATTATCTGTGCTGCCTGAATCCAGAATATATACAGGTGCATTTAAACCTTTAATGGAATTAAGCAAGCGGGGAAGGTGCTGCTCTTCGTTAAAGGTTAATATTATTATCGAGTAATCTGAATTAATCATTTATCGCTACCACACCGGTAATAATTATACTCTTCCATAAAAAAGGAATCCTACCGCAACCATAAAATTTAATATTAGCGAAATTAAATTCAGATAATAGTTTTGTTAAAGATTTTATTGACCAAAACTTAATATGACCACCATCCCATAAAGGATTTAAATGTGTGTCCCATTTATTAGTTAAAGATATTAACAAATTTTTCAAGTACCCATGATACGGTGTAGAAATAATTAAGACACCCTTTTTATTATTCAATAGAATGCTCTTACAGAATTTAATATATCCTCTTGGATCAAATAAATGTTCAATTACTTCCGTAGAAATTATTGTGTCAAATTTAACACTCTTGAGTTCTTTAGGAAGGATTTTTGAATTAATATCTTGAAGGAAAAATCTATCTGGATAAATTCCTTTGGCAATTTTAATACCCGTTTCAGATGCATCAATACCATAAACATCGTAACCTTTTTTAATTAATTCAATAGCCATACTACCATTGCCGCAACCAACATCTAGAATTTTATTTGATCTATAATGCGCTAATATTTTTATGATTGCCGGTAAAATATAGTTAAATGTGTGACTAGGTTGCGCATCTTTAAAACCATATTCAAAATATTCTGACATTAGTCAAAATCCTTTATTTAAATGGAACCACAGAGTTACACAGAGTAAACAATGAGAATCACAGAGTTTTAATATTTTATATATTTTACTTTTTATAATTTGAAAATCTAAATATAAATTTATTTCTTTATACTATTTACCATTAACTACTCACCAATTACTACCCACTATTCACTGCTTACTAAGATTTATCCCATATTCCTTAAAAATATAATCCTTTATTTTAACTACATCTTTTCCGCACTTTAATTTTAATTCAAAAATAATAGCATCAACAAGAGTGCGATACCACCAACCCTGAAGGAAATGCCAGAGAAATCCTTCTTTCCCATCTAAAAAACCAAACTTAAAAATATAGCGGTAAACAAAGTAAAGAAATGAACGCAGGAACAGCGGCTGTTTTGCATATTTTAATTTTTTTTCTCTCTTTGCTTTTGCCTGTCCTACCAACTCTCCATCTTTGTTATTCTTATCAATGAGATCCAATTCTATATCAAGCAAATCTATTGCTTCACGAATTGCATATCCTTTGTGCTTTTCTGTCCACCAGGTTAAGGTATTTAAGTTATGATCAACAAAATCATTTTCGAATTCTATTGCTTTCCCTTCCAAAAGAACTATATGCTCATCCATCCAGCGCTGTTCGCAAATAGCTTTTTTGTATTTGAATAAACGAAGCAGCTTAACAGGATAAGTACCTCGCTTAATCCATTTACTTAAAAATATATGCCGTCGTTTAAACACAACACCATTAACATCATTACGCAGATGGGGGAGTCGCTTCTCTATTTCTTTTTGCAATTCAGGTGTTAAATATTCATCTGCATCCAAACGCAGGACCCATTCAGATTTTATTGGCAGGTTATCTAATGCCCAGTTGAATTGCTTTGCATAGCTACTTTCCCACTTATTTTGATGTACCTTTGCCCCTAATGATTCTGCTATTTCGGTTGTTTTATCTTTTGAAAAGCAATCTACAATAAATATTTCATCTGCTAAATCTTTAATGCTTTCAATACATCTTTTAATATGTATTTCTTCGTTAAAGGTTAATATGATTACGGTTATATCAGGCATCGATAGGATTAATCTTTAATTACTCTTTTTTTAATAAACTTTGCAGGGTTGCCCCCAACAACTGTCCATGGCTCAACATCTTTAACAACCACAGACCTTGCAGCTACAACTGCGCCCTGACCAATGGTTACTCCCGGTCCAATAAAAACATCTGCTGCTATCCAAGCCTGATCTTCTATTATTATTGGTTTTGTTACTAAAGGATTATCGCTCTTTTCTATATCGTGAGTTGCAGTACATAAATATGATTTTTGCGAGACAGTCGAATGTTTACCGATCTTTACCAACGCGGCATTATAACAGTCTACTTCCGGCGCAATACAGGAGTATTCTTCCATTTCCAGATTCCACGGCATATAAATTCTTGCGGAGGAATAAACTACAGATTTTTTATGAACTTTTGCACCAAATAATCTCAGTAAAAAAAGTTTCCAGCTGTTAAATAAGCTTCGGGGGATAGGACGTGCAAAAATACCCCAGACTAGTGTCCAAACAAATCTTGTTATTTGATTTTTTAAACTTAAAGCATTCTGATAAGTAGAGAGATCAACCCTTAAATTATTTTCACTCATTTTATAAACTCAGGTTTTTTTGTATTATATAAAATCCATTCATATAATCTTATCATTTGTTTTGCTACTATTTCAATTGAATAATTTTCTTCGACTAATTTTCTACCGTTTAATCCCATTTGCTTTCTTTCATCATCACTTAGTCTCATCGCTTCTGTTAATGCCTCTGCTAATGGTGCTGCACCTATATCAATCCACCAGCCGGCATTATATGTTTGTAGTCCATGCCAGGGTGCCCCCTTAGTTGTAATTACCGGTAATCCGCAAGCCAATGCTTCAGCTATCGCCATTCCGAAGTTTTCGCCGTATGTGGGTAACACAAATAAATCCGAACTATGTAAAGTATCAATTTTTTCTTTTCCATACTGTGGACCACCTAATTCAATTTCATTTTCCAGTTTTTTCTTGGCAATCAAAATCTTTAATTCATTAATATATTTTTCCTCTCCATTTCCCACAATTTTTATTTTCCAGTCCTTACGATCAGTTTTTTTAATTATAGACCAGGCGGTGATTAATTCTTCTAATCCTTTCATTGGAAAAATTCTTGAAAGATATAAAATAGTTTTCTTTAAATTCATAGATTTTTTTGTTCTTAATGGATTTTCTGTTAAGTCTATTCCATTGGGAATAACTGCAACGGGATTTTTAAATCCTAAGTCAAGAATTTCCTCTGCCTCTTTTTGCGAAGTAGCATGGAGACAAGCTGCATAGTCCAAATCTTTCTTTTGATATAATTTTAATGCAATTTTCTTTTTGAGACTTCTTCGTTCCAATGCCCAAGGCCTTAACATACCCCTAGGACTAATCACATAAGGTATTTTCTTTAGTCCAGCAATTTTAACCATATTATGGATAGGTATTTGCCATAAGCCATGTCCATGATAAATATCAAAGACATTGTTGACTAAAAAATTCAGAAATGGTTTAGAGAATAGAAGGAAATTAAATTTTGACAAAGAGTATGTATAAATAAAATTTTCTTCCGAAATATTTTTATCGTTAGGATTGTTTGATTTTAGTGTAAGTATTTGAGCATCAATATCATAATATCGCAATTGTTTTGTCAGATTGTAAACACTTTTTGACGGACCGCCAGAAAAGATATTTAAGCCAGAGATTATTTGAAGCACTTTCATTAATTGTTAATCTAATGCATTTATTATTTGAAAAGATAATTCGTTGTCCATTTCATAAGCTGCTTCATAACTCAAAAAAAATTAATCAAAGTAATAAGTGATTAGAAAGAAAAAGAGAAATAATTAATAATATCATTTAATAACTCTATTTTTATTGCGTTTAAATACATACAACAACTCAAAAATGATATATAACAAAAAAATATCCCTTAACACACCAAATACAGCTGAAGGGGTTTCTTCAATAAAAAAAGCAACGAACGATAAAGAACCAAAAATTATAAAAGAATAAAAAGGAAAATTTTTATTCACATAAATTGCAAATGACTGCGTCAGAAAAAGTATCAGACCCAATGCAATTCCATAAATAAATCCTCCTAATAATCCAAAATCTGCAAATCCATAAGCGGGCCAATTACTTGGTGAATCCTTTAGACCTAAACCAAAACTATAGTTAATTAAATATTCGGGCTCTTTCAGTAATCCTTTAGCAGGTGATAAAGGACTTGGGATTACCCAAATAATACTCGATAATAAAGCTCTGCCTTTTAATCCATCAATCAATGATGATTTACTAAGTATATCTATATTCCAAGTATTTATATAAACTCTATCTGCAATGTTTTTCTTATAGGATATATTGTCAATGCCAGCTTGGGACAATGTATAATATGTATACGAATAATTTTCTAATAAACTCGAATTTGTATTACTGGCTAATGATATTTCCCTGAATGAAATAAAAACAGGAAATATAATATTTATTAATAATACTACTGTTGCCGCAGTTGGGAATAGAATTCTTAGATTTATTTTATAACCTGATAATATGTATAAATAAATAAACAAAAACACAAAAAAGAGCATCTGCCTTCTGCCCCTGAAGAAGATTAATAGTATCTCAATTAGCAGAATGAATGTTGGTAAAAATGTGAGTTTTTTATCAGAAAAAATTTTTACTACACTCCAAAATATGCAACCCCAAAATACCAGATCTAATAAGCTTCTGGAAACAAATAGATAATAGGGTAAAGATTGCATCCTTTCAGCAGTAGCAGTGCCGGAACTAAAAATACCATAGCTAAATGCGTAGATAGCTCTTACTATAAAGAATATAGAATAAAAGAGTAATACCTGTTTTTGATTTATAGTATGTACTCTTTTAATAGCATCAGCTAAACTTTTGTTTTTTTCATAAGTGTTCTTGTAATACTTTTTAACTATTATTAAGCCTGCAATGAATAAGAGTATACCGAAATAGGACATAACTACATCAATTAATTCAGCTTCAGGGAACTGACCACCATATAACATTAATACAAATGGTGCTAATCCAAAAGATGTTCCTGTAATCCAAACACTTATATCAATTAAAGTTATGCCCGTTCTGTTGCGTAAACTCGCTCTAAATTGCCAGAAAACAACTGATAATAAAATAGCACCAAAAAAAAACTCAACTAATTCTCTTGTTAATTCCATTATTGTTTATTTATCAACGAAATAATTTTACTTAGTCTTTCTTTATGTGAATATCCTGAATTGAGCGATCTGTTTAATCCATTCAAAGCTATTTTTGACTTTAACTCTGAATTGGAGAGATAATACTTAACTTTTTCTAACAATTCATCATCATTATCAAAAAAAACAGCTTCTTCATTTTCCTTAAAGAACTCTTCGTGCTTTTTCGTTCTCTCTGCAAGCATAAAAGTACCACACGCAGGAATTTCAAATGTTCTGCTATCCTGTTCGTCTCTGTTTTCTTTTCTTAGAAAGTGTAGTGCTATATCCATTCCATTAATAGCTTTTGCATATTCAATTCCATCTAAACCGGGCCCTCGCCAATACTTTTTTAATTTAGACCAGTATTTACCTTTTTGCCATCCGTTTCCCCAAATTGCTACTTCAATTCCATTACCAATCAGATATGCAATTGATTTTTCTCTTTCAACTGCCCAGCTTCCTATAAAACCAACCTTGCAGCCGTATTTCTTTTTTTCTTCGACAGTCAATTCTATTGGTTTATGTATCTCCGGGTCAAATGATCTGTCGTAAACATAAACTCTTTTGGCACCTAATGCTTGATACTCGGGTACATTAACTTCGCGCGCAACAAAATGTATATCATAATAAGGAATAGACTTTATAAAATTACCCCAACCAGTTCTGAATTTCCCAAAAGGATCATCAGGATTAATGTGTATAATTTTAACTGAGGGATTTAATTTTTTTATATTTTTTAATGTTTCTGTAAAAATTCTTTTACCTTTATCAATCCAAACTAAATTATAATTACCATTTTTAAATTCACGAATAATTTTAGTGTTAAGTTTTTCAAAATCAAATTTGTAAATTAACCTATAGTTAATTCTATCAATAACTTTTTTCAATTTGGAACTGCTCGGTAAAATATCTATCACATTGACATAATGTCCTAATGATTTAAGAGCATTCATCCTCATTAAACAGGTGCTGCCGTAATATAATTCACCAATGTACAAAATATTCATGTTTTCTTAACCACTGATTTTAATGCAAGTTGAATTCCATCAATACATTCTTTATAACTCCATTTGGAAATAATTTCTTTTGAGTTTACTCCCATATTAATTCTCAACTTTTCATCAGATAAAATGATTAAAAGTTTCTCTGCTAATTGATTAACATCACAGGCTTTAAATATGAAACCGTTTATTCCATCTTTAACCAGATCAGGTGCAGCGCCAACAACATCTGTTGTAATAATTGGCAGTCCGGCACACATTGCTTCATTTATTATTAAACCCCACTGCTCATTTATTGCTGGCAGAACAAAAATATCTGCAATTGCAAAAACATCAGGAAGTTCACTTTGATTTAAGAAACCTAATAAGTATACATTATCTATTTTATTTTTACTGACATACCTTTTTAAGTTATCTTCTTCTTCTCCTGCACCAACAAATAACAAATTAACATTATCTATCGTTTGCCGAACGAGTTCAAATGCTTTAAGCAAATCAATTGGATTTTTTCTCTTCAATAATTTTGAAGCATAGAGAATATTTATGTGATTATTATTTATGCCATACTTAACCTTTAATTCATCAATCTTATTTTTTGCCTCTTCAACTTTGCTCATAAAAAATTCATTGTTAACCGAATACGGAACAAGAAATAATTTGTTATCCGGTATGGATAAATATTTATAATATTCTTTGTTCCTTGTTCCAATAAAAAGAAAACCATTAAATAATTTATAAAATAATTTCATAACTGGTTTACGCAGTAATTTTTTAATTCTGATCGGCTCAACATATAATTGAGTTTCAGCTCTCATTAACAATTTAGTGCCAATTAATTTAGCCGTAATTACAGCTATTAAATTCGTAAGATTATTGTGTCCGTTAATCCATAGTACATCATATTTATTTCTCATTAACTCAGGAATAATTTCAAAATTTATCAGATTAAAAAATTTATTCACACTCTGTGTGTTTCTAAAGTTCTTTAGAAATTTATAATTGTAACCTTCAAGCAGAGGTATATCCCACTTAATGGATTTTTTGAATTGCGGATCAATATATTCTTCAACACCCCATCTGCTGCAGTAAAGTACCGTAAGATCAATGTTGTTTTCTTTTGCTAATTCCTTATATAGTGGTGCAAAATATTGTATTGGGTGTGTATTTAGTATTGCTAATTTGGTTTTCATTTGATTCCCCGTGCCAGGAAAACTCTCGTATATATACCACTTCCTTTTGAACCGGTTTCAGCAATATTCCAAATTGTTAAAAACGATTTTATTATTAACCAGACTAATCTTCTCATAAAACTCTTTGCTGATGTTGCTAAAGGTTCAGACGGTTTAAATTCAATTTTTTTGAACCCAATTTTAACTAAAACATCCTCAAGACTTGATGGGGTATAAAACCACTCGTGCGTAAAATCGCCAAACGCAACTGCACCAAACCACGGTGATTCGGCATTAGGTGTCTGAATGATGAGTTGTCCTTTTTCGTTCAATCTTTTGTAAATCAAATCCAAAACGATTAAAATTTCTTCTTTATTAAGATGTTCAATCACATCAAAGGCTGTTATTAAATCATATTTTTCGCTTGTGTTTTTTAAGAAATCAATTAAATCTATACAAATGAAATCAATATCAGGATATAATTCTTTAGCTATTTTAATTTGTTCTTCACTTATATCTATGCCTTTAAGATTATGATAACCGGCTGTTGAAAGTGTATTTAATAGTAAACCATAACCACAGCCAATATCAAGAATGTTTGCTTTTTTATCATCCGGCAGCCAGTCTTTAATTCTAAAAATAGTTGCACGCCTCCAATTTGATAAACTTCTTTCATCTAGTTTAACTGAACCTTTATTTGATTTTTCACTGAAATAATTCTTATAAAATATTTCACGATAATTTGTAGTCATTTGGGTATTAATATTTGTAAGTAATTATTTTTTTATTCTTGTATTCGGATAACCAGCTTGCCCACCACGAAAATGTGCTATTTCCAATTATAAAGTGCTTACAGTTTTTCATCAGCCAAAAGTCTTCAATATGATTTTCTGTTTTATCTATAAATACAAATTTATCTTCTTTCGGAAAGTTTTTTATGCACCAAATAATATCATCTGAAAAAATGAAGAATATCGGATTTTCAATTCTACTTTGTAAAACTTTAATTTCCTTAAAATAAAATTCTGTTGGAACCAGTTCTTTTATATCATTTCTTCTTACATGCACTGCAACGGAGTTAGAATTTTCTATTTCATTTAAATATTTTTTTGTTGTGTCAGATAATTCTTTTTTTAATGTTATTTCTTTTCTAAGAATATCTTTGATATTTTCGAAATATCCCGGTTGCTGAAAGTAACCCTCCAGGTATATTTTTTTATAGTTTTTATTCTCATTCAATATCTTATTAATACTAAAGCAATCATCCTCTTTAATTAATATCGAATCAGGATATAAAATATTTGAAATTTTATTTAATCTTTTTTTCAAAGGGAAATAAAAACTGCTATAAAATGATATTTTTCTTATTACAGTATTAAATTTATCTAATACAAATTTTCTTTTATAAAAGTCTTTTCTAAAGCCGGAAAGAGTATCAAAATAAATTTCCAGATTATAATTTATTTCTAATGCTCTACCAAACGCATAGATAAATAATTGGTTTCCAAGTCCGCCTAAAAATCTTAAAATAATCATTTTATAATAATAATCATTAAATATTTAAACCTAATAGTTTGGTAAAAAACCTAAAGCTTGGATTATTTGAAAAGGATAATCCAACCTCCAATGGACCCAATAATAAACTGAGAAATAATGTAATACCAATAATTATTCTGTAACGGTTGAAAATATTTACTGTAACTGTTTTGAATTTTTCTTCACGAATTAAAGTTGTAACAATAATAAAGATGTTTGTAATTGCCAGACTTATCCACCTAAATCTATCTACAGCAATTGGATACAGCATTAGCGTAGATAAAGCACTAAATACTAATAATAAATACTTGAATTTGTCAATCAAATTATTAATTATAGTATAGTATTTGTAAAACAAAATTGAGAATAAATAAATAAGTGGTGCAACGACAATTAGCATTAATATATGATGGCCAAATGAAAATCCAATTTTTTCAGCATATGCAAAGTTATCTTTAATATTTCTGTATAGTACCGAAACTGCATCTATATCAACGGCATTTCCATAATTTTTAGAAAGTATCAAATAATAATTATCTTCAGTTACTACTTGCATTAATCCATATTTTGATACTAGAAAGGTCAACATACTTAGAAATAAAAATATTGATATTTTCAATAAAGAAAATTGTGGTTTATTATTTATAAAGTAAATCCAGTACACAAAAATCAATGGTCCGGCTATTATAAAGAGTGCTTCGTGAATCAATATTAAAATAATAAACGAAAGCAAAATGGTAATCACTTGTATCATAATTGTTACTCGTGGTAACCAATTTATTAATAAAATAATTGCAATTATTCCAATTTGATCAAACCGACCGATATCATAATGAAAATGCTGTAGAGTGCCAGAATGAAAAATAACAAGTAAAAAAAATAAAAACATGCTTTTTTCAGATTTATATTTTTTGATTGCCTTCCAGAAATATTTTATATATAAAAAAAACATAAAAAATAAAATGACATATGAAAACAAGTAAACTACTTCTATGGTTGGTTTAATATTTAAGATTTTTAAAATTGATCCAACTAATCCTCGCTTAACGAATTGATATTCATAATTAAATAACCAGTGAGTATAATTAAAGTCATCAATAGGATTTAGAGAATTAAAAATAGCAAGCAAGCCTGGGATAATTATAAAAAATAAATTATTTCTACTTTTCATTTTACTGTGCATAAAAGAAAAGGATTGATGAAGTGACTAAAAGTTGAACTAAGAAGGCTATTAATGTAGAGAGCGCAGCACCTTCAATTCCATATACAGGTATTAATATAAAGTTGGCTATTAAATTTACTGCAGCTCCTATTATTTCCGGTAAAATGACTTTTTTACTTTGTCCAATCGAGTATAATCTATTTTCAACGATTTGAATTGTACTGAATATAGCATACGCGATTCCGATAATTAAAAATATATTAAATGAATCTTGTGCATATGATTTAGCAAGAATTAGATTAATAATAAAATTTCCAGTGAATAAAAAAAGTAGTATTGTAGTAGTAAAAATTATTGTGGCAATTATTAACCACCATTTAAATGTTTCATTTGCATGCAGGTAATACTTTTGGCCTTCCTTCTGAAATAAAATAGGTCTGAAAAATCCACTTAGTATTCCTCCAACCATCAAAAAAGGTCTGCTTGCTATGCTATAAACTGCAGTATAGATACCAACTTCATTTAAAGTAAGGAAATTTTGTATAATATACCGATCACCAAGATTTGAAATCCACGATACTAAAGCCAAAGGAATGAAAGGTAAACCGTATCGTATTATTTTACTTTTTATTTCAGCATAATCTGGATTTTGTGGGTTTTTATTTTCTAACTCAGGGTAAAAAAGGTATCCAAATATTATTATCCCGACAAATAAACCAATGGTTTGTCCAGCTAAATAACTTTCTACATTATTCACGATTATTAATGCAACAATAAAAAACGCATTAACGAATAATGCATCTGTAACCTGCCATAATGCTGCATATTTCTGTCTTCTTTCTGCTGACAGTCGATTGATTTTGAAGCTTTTAATTGCATCAAGAGTGTAATAAAAAATAAGAATAAGTAATAGAAGGAAATTAAAAGCATAGTTACTTAATGAAGACCATAGAAAAAATATAGCAATAAATATTAATAATGAAATTGCAATAAGCCTTATGTAAAGTCGTTTAATATTATCATCAAACCATTTTGCATGTCCGGTACTAACATATTCAGGATGAAAACGAATTTGTGTATTACCAACAGGTGCGATAAAAATATTTCGAAGTAAGGTAAGGGCGCCTAGCAAAAGAGTTGCACCACCCAAAATGTTGGCTGGTGCAATCTCAGTAAGTATTCTTAATCCTGCTAAACTAATTACAGCAACTGAAATCTGTCCAAAAAATACCCAGCTACCTTCTTTTATAAGATGTTTGTATTGTGTTAAATATTGTTTGATCATTTAATTGTCTTAGACATTTTATCAAAGGTAAATGTAATATGTTCTGGTTTAATATCGCGCAAGCATTCGTGATTGTTCTTACATACTTCAAAGCAATCAATGCAAATATTTTTTTTTGTTCTTAAGGTATAATTTTCTTCTGGTGGAAACCATTTATTAGCATAATCTCTTCCGCTAAATATTGCGATAATCGGTGTACCAACTGCATAAGCAAGATGCATTGGTCCTGTATCGTTGGAGATAACAAGTTTGCAGTTCTTCATCATTTCAGCAGTTTCAAGCGGAGTAAGTTTACCGCAATAGTTAAATACACTTCCTCCGTTTATCTGCTCTGCTATTTCAAGGTCATCAGCTCCACCAAACAGTAAAATGTTAAATTCTTTTTGCAGGAGGTAATCAGCAACTTCTTTAAAATATTCAATAGGCCAGCGGTTCTGCTGTCGTTTAGCTCCAACCACCATACCAATATTTTTATCTTTATACTTTATTCTTTTATCTTTTAGCTCTTCTTCAACCTTACTCTTAATCTTACTCGTAATCCCAAGTGGGTAAACAAGTCCGTAACTTTTTAATCCATTATTTTCTAAAATATTAAGCAATCGGTTCCTTTCATTCTCAAACTTAATCAACTTCTCCTGATATTTTGCTAAGAATCTTGTAGAACCTATCTGCCATCCAAAAGCGTAATCAACTTTCAGAGCTTTGGCAAAAAATATATCTCTTATTTGTCTTGTTAACCCTCCATCATATTGCACCAACTGGATAAAAAGTCATATTTTTTTTTTTCTCAGTTTATTAAACAATTCCTTTTTAGACATTCCGTAATAATTAAGAATTTCATTGACAATGTTTTTATCAATTATTGCACCCAGGGACACAAGATTTTCAGTACCTGCATTTGTAAGAATATCTATTTGTGCATCAGGAAAATTTTTTCTAGTAGAATAAATTGCAGGCAAAGCACAAACACTATCACCCAAAGAACCGGTTCTGAAAATAAGTATCTTTTCAACTTCTTTTATTTTTTTGTCAGGGAATAAAATAAAAGCGAATGAATCTAATATTAAATTCAAAATCCTGTAATGGATGATGATAATCTTTAGAATAACTGTTTCTCTTAAACCAAGTTGAGTTTTATCTGTTTGTGTACCAGCTGACAAATTTTTCAATTCCTGTATTGATATCAGTTTTTGGTTCCCAGTTTAATAGCTTTTTTGCTTTGGTTATATCTGCAAAAGTCTGTTCAACATCTCCGGGCTGTTTTGGAAGTCTTTCTATAATTAATTCTTTATTAAGCTTTGTTTGGATAATCTTCACTAATTCACTTAATGAAATATTATGGTGGTTACCCAGATTAATTATTTCATAAGATGAATCTTTGTAATATAGAGCAGCTATTAAACCATATACAATATCATCAACAAATGTATAGTCCCTTTTTGTTGTACCATCACCATAAAACGGAATAGGTTTGCCTTCAATTCCACATTTTACAAATTTATGAATTGCAAGATCAGGTCTTTGTCTTGGTCCATAAACGGTAAATAACCTTAAACCTATAAATCTGATTTTATGTATATGGCTATAAACGTGCCCGAGTAATTCTCCGCTTATTTTAGAACTTGCATAAGGACTAATAGGATTGAGCACACAATCGGATTCTTTCCAGGGTACATTGGGATTTATACCATATACACTGCTGGATGATGCATAAACAAACTGCTGAATACTTCTCTCTTTGGCAAATTCCAATAGATTTTGCGTTCCATAAACATTTGTTTCCTGATAACCGATAGGATCTATGATTGAGGGTCGTACACCGGCTTTTGCAGCAAGATGTGCAATTGCATCGAAACTTTCTTTTAATTCAGTTCTAAGTGCATTATAATTTCTGATATCCAGTTCAATAAATTTGAAATATTTATTTTTATTCGCTTCTTTTAAATTCTGTAATTTGGTTTCTTTTGAATAAAAAGGATCAAAATTATCAATACCGGTAACTAAATGTCCCTCATTTAATAGTCTTTCTACTAAATGTGAACCAATAAAACCTGCAGCACCTGTAACAAGTATTCTTTTTATCATTTCAATTAATAAATTTAGTTAAAATATATAACGCCCAAACTCTCGACCAGTGTAGTTTTTCAAGATCAAAGGATAAAGTAGAAAGATTAAAGTGAGAATTAAGTGTATTGATTGATTCATTTATTTCATTTTTCAATTTGCCATTTTTAATCCATTCTTCAAACGGGAAGGTAAAACCCATTTTAGGTCTTTGAACAATTTCATCAGGTAAATCTCCAACAGCTTCTACTAACATTTTTTTAGGAAATTTTTTATCATAGCCATTATCTAAATAGGGAAGTACAGCCTCGTATAAAAGATGATCCACAAAAGGTACACGCAACTCAATAGAATGAGCCATACTGAATACATCGCTGTCACGAAGTAGCTGGTTACGCATATAAAAAGTTGTTTCCAATTCGGCAACATGGATTAGTGATCCTTCGACAGGCTCAGGATGACGGTGATTAGTAAATGGTGGAAGGTAGTCATTGGTCATTGAGTCATTTATTGCTTGCTGACTGAAGATTGAAGACTGATGACTGTACGACTTCCATCCTAAAATTCTCAATTCATCATCTGTAAACAATCCTCTTACCAATTTATACTCAGCATTTGGTTCATCGGGATTTTTCATATATGCAATTGCTTTAGCAGGTAGTCTGCTTTTCAGAAATGGAGCCGCAGCTCTCATAAATATTTTTGCAAAAGGAAGATTTTTTATTCTTTGAAATTTAGGAATAAGATTGAAAGAAGGATAGCCACCGAATAATTCATCACCACCTAAACCGGATAACACTACTTTTAGTCCTGCCTGCCTTGCAGCTTTGGAAACAAAATATGTATTAATTCCATCAATAGTCGGCTGATCCATAACTGATATTATCTTATCAAAGTCTTCAAGCAAATCTTTTTCATAAAACGGAATTTCTATATGCTCTGTTTTATAGTGCCTGGAAGAAAGTCGAGAATACCTCGATTCATCAAATTTGCTATCGGGAAAAACAATTGAAACTGTTTTAATTTTTTCTTTTCCAACCTGCCTCATTAGAGACACGATGGCTGTGGAATCAATCCCACCTGATAGAAATGCGCCAACTTCAACATCGGAAACCATATGAGCACGAATGGAATCGAGCAGCGCGGCTTTTATTTTTTGTTTTGCATTATTATCATACACTAATTTTGAATGTTGAATGTTCAATGTTGAATGTTTAAGCCTGACTGACGGCAAATCGGTGCTTAATTTAGAAGTGGTTGGGATCATATTTTTTAAGGACTTATCATTGAACATAGAAGAATGAGCATTCTGTCCGGCAGACTCTTCAAAAAGATCACTAAACTCCCAATATTTCCTTATTGTCACCCTGAGCGGAGACGAAGGGTCTGCCTTGATCTCAAGGTAGTGCCCAGGTAGCAGTGCTTTCACTTCATTATAAATTGTTAGTGGTGCGGGAACAGATCCGGTTTTCAGATATGCATCAACAGCTTGGTTGGAAATAGTTAAATCATTTTTATAATGCTTAATTGCATTTAATTCTGATGAGAAAACGAAGCTTGTCTCGCCATTAAGCGGGTCAGATTCATTGAAATAATAATAGAATGGCTTTATACCAAAGCGGTCGCGTGCAGCAAACAAAGTCTTTTCATTATCATCCCAAATAGCAAAAGCAAACATGCCGCGCAGCATTGATAAACAATCTTTGCCGTATTCAGCATATAACTTTAAAATTACCTCGGTATCTGAATTCGATTTAAAACCACCTATCTCCTTTGGAGAAGGGAAGGGAATGAGGCTTTTGTAGTTATAAATTTCACCATTATAAACTATTATAAACCTTCCATCCTCACTAATCATTGGCTGATGCGCAGCAGGGGAAAGATCAATTATGGAAAGACGGCGATGTGCAAGTGCAACTGTGTAGTTGTTGTTGTTCATACTTCGATTAAGCTCAGTATGACTTGCTCGGGAATCAGTATGACCATTCGACAGGCTAAAAATGACATCCTCAGTATAACAATGGGAGAAGTAGATACCAGCGTCATCAGGTCCGCGATGTGCGAGTATATCCCTTGCAGATAAAACCTTATCTTTATCCACAGGTTGTCCGTTAAAGTTTATTACTCCGAATATACCGCACATATATAAATAAAATGTTAGATGATAATTATATTATAGAATTTACACTATTGATTTTCTAAATAAATTTTTTATTGTTCAACTTTCCAATTTTTGTTTATTTCATTTACTCTATGTTCTATTCTCTATTCAGTATTCTCTCAAACACCACACAGCTTCGCCACATCAGTCACATTTGACATTTGTGAATAGAAAAAATTTTATAACCAATAGTAAAATACTGCACTATTCTGTAAAATCAGAACTAACAGTTAGAATCAGATAAAATAAATAAATGAGTTGGGAAACTTTAAGGAAAGCAAAAAGTATGTTCCCCACAGATCTAATCATAACATACCATTGTTGTAAAATTTGCAGAGCAAATTTACAGCACCACTCAAAAAAAGCAAAATAAACTCAATCAACCAATCAATCAATCACCCAATCTATCATTCTCCATTCTAAATTCATTAACCACAGATTACACCGATTAACACAAAGACCAATTCCGAAGGAATGATATTGTTGTAAAAAACAGAGTAACCAAAAAACATAATAACTCCGAAGGAGTGAAATTATTTTTCTGTGATTAAAAGATATTCTTTAGATACAAAGTTCACAAAGCCACTCATCCCAGGGGGATAGGTTTCACGAATTAAAAATCCCAATCCACCAATCCTCCCAAACGACCAATGACTACTGACTTATTAACAACTACCCAATTCGCAAAAAAACAAATCAAATAATTCAAATTACACTGACTAAAGATTTAGCTAACTTTCCCTTAATAAGAAGTACCCACCTTCAATCTTGCATTAATAAAAATATTTGTAATACCAAATTTATCTTTATTTGTTTTTGTCAGTATTACGCTTGGTCCAACAGCAACTGCTGAAAATGCCCAGCTGCTAAAAATTTTCTGTACCAACGCTTCAATTATATACTGAGGTTCTCTTTCCTTGCTTGAAACCATTGCATCAAATCTGAAATCAAAAACACTACCGGCAAGACTCAGCTCTCTGCCCATAAATCCGATGTGATATTCATTAACATATTTGGCTACATAGAACTTTGCTCTCGTTGCTTCCAAAATTCTTACTGGATATCTGAATTCCCAATTTATAAATTTTCCATCAACAAGGTATGGATCATATACTTTTGAACTATCTTTAGAGTAAACTACACTTTCAGGTGGGCGGTATTTTTCTATTTTAGATTTTCCAAATGCTTCTGTTGTGCTCATATACCCGAATTCGAAAAAGTTACCGAGTGGAACAACATAATTAATCTGATAACCTAACTTGAAATAAATATTATTATGATTGTTCTCCAGTTTATGTTCGATAAATGTATCATCGTTACTGAATATTCCTGCCCTCAAACCAAGAATATGAAAATTTGCTTCATAAAAATTTGTCTCAAGTACACCTGAATACGGAGTTCCTATTCCAAATGAAAATCCTACATCATTCTTTAAAGGAAATCCGAATCTTTCACCTCCCATCAGTTGTAAAAAAGGATTTATATAACCGATACCCGACGAAATCTGATATACGCTCGGTGTGTTTATTATTTTATCAAACCTGAGTTTATTTAGCACTTTTGTAAAAATAGTTGTGTAGGTAACAGACTCTTCGAGACTAATTTTAAATGGAAATGTGAGAATCCTGCTTCTGGTTTCTTCCTTTAAGGCAGGGAAGGGAAATAAAGTACCTTTCACAGAGATAGTCTGATTATTCGGTTCTCGTATGTCTATAATAATTTCTGCTTTTGGATCCGGAGGATCAATAAATAATTCCTGTTGAATCCTAATAAACAGACTATCGTCAAGGGGTTCAAGCTGATAGTATCTGATTGGTTCCTCTTCCTGAGCATAAAGTTGAATACTAAGAGCATTCAGTAACAGATAAAAAACTGAAAGTAATCTATAACCCATATTTAATTCATAAATTTATCATTTCTAATTTATCAAAATTTCACTAATAATTCTTTTTATGTTATAGATGATAACAGGAGAAATTTAAAGTTAAGTTGTATTTATCGATCAATGAACGGAATTAGATCGGATTTGTAACGGATTTAAAGCGGAAATTAGTCGCTTCGAGAAATTTACTTTTTATCTCTGTACTATTAAAAATATTAAAGTTCTGATTAATGAATTATTTGATGGGACTGTCCGTAATTATAACGAAGTTCCGATTTTTAATCTGAGGTTAAACAAGAAAGAAGTAAATCCAACAGATCCACTTTTAACATCTGAGATAATAAATCCGGGTCCCACTGCAATTGCACTTGCTGCCCACATATCAAAAATCTTCTGAACCATAATATCACACACATATTGATTTGGCCGTGCCGGACTATTAACCATTGCATCAAATCTGAAATCAAAAACACTGCCACCCAGTGTCATTTCACGACCACTAAATCCAATATGTAATTCGTCAAGATATTTCGCTAAATATAATTTGCCTCTGGTTGCACCCAGAACTTTAACAGGATATCTGAATTCCCAGTTCAGAAATGATTCATTATCAACAATATAAGGTTGATATTTAATGCTTCCATCCGGATTTCTAACGATTGCATCCTTATTAACACTATAAAAAGTATATTTTAAGTACTGGCTTTGAGTAACAGATTTATTTCCATTCCAGTAACCAATCTCAAAGAAATTTCCGAGTGGAATTGTATAGGCGACCTGAATTCCCTCTGTTACAATCAGATTATTATGGTTGTTATGATCTTTAACCTCGATAAAAGCATCTGCATTTCTGAAAATACCTAATCTTACACCAAGAATATGAAAGTTCATTTCAATAAAATTAGTCTCAAGCACTCCGCTATATGGTGTTCCTAATCCAAGTGATACTCCAATATCACCTTTAATCGGAAATCCGAATCTCTCTCCACCTTGTGCCTGTAGAAATGGATTGATATAACCTAATCCTGAAGATATCTGAAAAGCTGTGGGGGGATTAAGAATTTTCTGTAATCTTAATTTATCTATAACCCTTGTAAATACACTCGTAAAGCCGATCGTTTCCTGTAAATTAATCTTAAAGGGATAAGTGATAATTCTTGCTCTGAGTTCCGGCTTTAGTGCAAGAAAAGGATACAAACTTCCCGCAATTGAAATTGTCTGATTATTCGGGTCTCTGAGGTCTGCAACAATTTCAGCTTTCGGATCGGGTGGGTCAATAAACAATTCCTGCTGAATCATAATGAATAAACTGTCATCGAGTGGTTCAAGCTGAAAGTAGAGTATCGGTTCTTCTTCCTGCTGTGCGTAAGATAATCCAATCATGAAAAGAGGAATAAGTAAAACAATGAGTTGTCTCATATAAAAATATTCTGGATTTGAAAATTCTTTCCGTGCTGGTTATAAAAGATTTAAATCAAATTTTTGTTTTAGTTGAATAGTAATAATAATACTTATAGTATGAACTATATCCGGCTTTTCCACTAAAGTTATTTAGCACAGAGCCAATAAATTTCGAATTATCAGCCCTTAGTAATTCAACGGCTCTCTCAATTAAATCCAATTCGGTGATTTCAGCAGAGCAAACTAATACAACACCATCAACTTTACGGGCGAGTATTTCCGCATCTGTAACAGCCACAATTGGGGGTGAATCGATGATAATATAATCATATTCATTTCTTATTTTTATTAGAAAATTTTCCATTACACCCGAATCAAGCATTTCCGATGGATTAGGTGGTATTGTTCCCGAAGAGAGGAAATAAAGATTGTCAACTTTTGTTTGATAGATAAATCTATCTAAATCTGATTCTCCAACCAGAAAATCAACTAAACCCGGTATCTTATCTTTATCAAAAATCTTGTGCAGTCTAGGTCTTCTTAAATCGGCATCAATCAGTAAGGTTTTTTTATTTGCAATAGCAAAACTACCTGCGAGATTTAAAGCTATCGTAGATTTTCCTTCCTGAGGAGCAGGTGAAGTAATGAGTAAAGTCTTTAAGCTGTCTTTTTCAGGCCGAGCAAATTGGATTCTTGTTCTTAGTGCTCTAAATGATTCTGAAGGTATTGAGTCAGGACTAATAGTTACAATAAATTCATTTTTTGAACTTCCATTCATTCCGATTCCATCTATTTCCGGGATCCACGCTAAAACATTAATATTCTTTCTTCTTAAATCTTCTGGTGATTTAACTTTATTGTCAAAATAATTTTTTGTAAATACATAAGCGAATGCAAGTCCTCCACCGATAAACAAGCCAATGAAAATAATTAATATTCTGTTTGGTTTTGATGGATATTTTGGTATTCTGGCATCATCAATTATTAAAACATTACCTGGTTGCGATTGTTCGTTAATCAATGCTTCCTGATATCTTTCCTCAACAAGTGTGTATAACTTTTCAAGTGATTCTCTGTTTCGTTGGAATCGTGCCAGCTCAAGTGAAGTTTTGGGAAGTTTATTAAATTTTTCTTCATACCGGTTTACAATTTCATCCAATCCTTTAAGTCGTATTTGTAATGAACCATTTTTGACCTCTTCTTCAATTATTTTTTGAGACAGATTTTTTACTTCCTCTGGACTACTTGCAAAAATTCCGGCTTTAAGCACTCTTATTTTTTCATCAAGTTTATTTTTTAATTCTTTAATCTTTCTATCATATTCATTGAGTTTTTCCTTTATTGGACTTTCCTGAATTGATTTGCTTGATAATGCCAGATCACGATTTAGCTGAAGTTCTGCAATTTGTTGCTGCAATGCTTTAATATAAGATTCAGAAGCAGCACTCTCGAGATATTCAGCAAGCTTGGGATCCTGTTTTTGAAGTTCATCCTTTAATTTTACTAAAACATCATTTGAGGCGAGTAGTTCAATTTTTACAGAATTTCTCTGTGCTTCAAAATCCGATACTTGTGCAATGAGATTATTTGCCTGAGCATCTAAAGCAATTATACCGCCTTTTTCCTGATAGTTTCTTAAAATCTCCTCTGCTTCATTAAGTTGTTCCCGCTTTTCTTTTCTCTGCTCTTCAAGAAATTTTCTAACATAGGTTAATTGATCCCGATTAATTTCTAGATTATAGTCTTTATAAACTTTGGCATAAGTATTTGCAACCAGAGCAGCTTCTTGCGGTGATTGTGACTCAGCTGTAATGGTAAGAATATCAAGTCCACGCTTCTGTTCAATTGTTACTGCTTTTTCCAGCTTTCTGACTAAATTATCCCTGGATACTACTTTCTTTGAGTCATTAACTAATCCTCCTGTTTCTTCAATCAAGAGACTGAACATTTCCGGCTTCTCTAATAAAATGAAAGTGTCTAAAAGTGTTTGAGCAACTCTTTCCCGAAGATTATAACTTTTTAAAATTTCAATTTCATTAGCGATAAATCTGTCACTACCAAAATCACTAAATTCAGTTGTGAAGGGAGATTGAAGAATGTTTCCACCTGATTTTGTTATTTTAACACCAGACTGAGATATATATATATCCGGCGAGCGAAGTGCATAGATTACTGAGACTACAATACTTGCCAGCAGAATAATTAAAACTGCTGGTAAATTATTTCTTAAAAGGAAAATGTAATCTTTAAGTGTATTTCCATTCTCAGATTCATAATTAAAATCTTGATTTACCTGATTAGACATTTTTAATTCCTACCTTGTTATACTTATTATTAGTGCTGCAGAGGAAATAACCGCAGTTAGTATTGATAGATAAAATGAAATATCCTGTCTGATAAAATATCTTGGTTCACCGGGAATAATTACAATATCGCCACCGTTTAATTTTGGAAACCCGATTTCTTTAGAGAGATTTTCACCCCACATTAAATCATCATAGTTATATTTTATTAACTGTGTCGTCGAATCTTCTGATGTTTTTAATATTCTTACATCTTCGAGTTTTGCATCTACTAATGGTCCTCCGGCGTAAGAAAATAATTCACTCAAACTTGTGTTTATCGGAACAATATAATACCCTGGAAATTTAACATATCCCCAAACCTGCACTTTAATATTTACACCCGCAGGATCTGAATAATCAAAGTAGGCACCTTGAGTTTGCCTTAGGTTTCTTAAATCACTACCAATCTGGTATTTCTCCTGAGAATAAACCTGATTATTCATTAATAAAATTATTGAAGTGAAAATGAATAGGAAAATTCTGCTCATAAAAATCTCAATTTCTTTTTATGCAAAATAAATATTTTCTTTCTTAATTCCGTTCTTTCTGAATGCATTTCTTGTGTCAACTATCAGCTTCGAATTTTCAGCAATAAATTTATAATCAAAGTTGGAATGATCTGTGCTAAGTAATACCAAATCGTACTTTGCAAGATTTTCTTTGTTCATCTCGATTGAGTGCATATCATAATTATACTTCCTGGTCCTCGGAAGTTTTGGTACATATGGATCAAAATAATCTACTTCGGCACCTTTGTCTCGAAGTATCTCAATAAGCTTTAGTGATGGGGACTCACGCATATCGTCAATATCTTTTTTATATGATGCTCCAAGTATAAGAATTTTTGAACCGTTCAGAGATTTTTTATGTCTGTTCAATACTTCACCGGCTTTTTCAACTACATAGTAAGGCATAAGAGTGTTTATTTCTCCGGCTAACTCGATAAATTTTGTATTGATATCATATTCTCTGGCTTTCCATGTAAGATAAAATGGATCAATCGGAATACAATGACCACCTAAACCGGGTCCCGGATAAAATGGTTGAAATCCAAATGGCTTTGTTGATGCCGCTTCAATAACTTCCCAAACATCAATATTCATTCTGTCGAATACGAGTTTTAATTCATTAACCAATGCGATGTTAATTGAACGATAAATATTTTCGAGTAATTTGGTGGCTTCAGCAACCCTGGGGGAGGAAACCGGAACGGTTTTCACGATTACCTGATTATAAAGTGCTAAAGCTATCTCAAGACAGGCAGGTGTAACTCCACCAACTACTTTTGGAATTGTGGCAGTAGAATATTTTGGATTGTTCGGGTCTTCACGCTCAGGTGAAAATGCAAGATAGAAATCCTTTCCGACCTGATATTTTTCCGAGTCTGTTCCCTGATTAATAGGAGCATTTTCAAATAGTGGCTGAAGAATTTCTTCTGTTGTTCCCGGATAAGTTGAAGATTCAAGTGAGATGAACTGTCCCTTGCGTAAATACTTTGCTATTTCTTTACCTGAGTTTTCAATAAATGTCATATCTGGTTCTCTGTGTTCATTAAGTGGAGTCGGAACACAAATTATAATCGCATCAACATCTTTTAATCTGGAAAAGTTACTGGTTGCTTCAAACTTTTTTGAGTCTACCGCTTCTTTTACTTTGTTACTGTTTATGTGCTTAATGTAAGATTGACCAGAATTGAGAATTGGAATTTTTCTTTCGTCAATATCAAATCCTATTGTAGTGAATCCTTTATGAGCAAATTCAAGTGCAAGTGGAAGTCCTACATAGCCCAGACCGACAATTCCAACTATCGCAGATTTGTTTTTAATTCTGTTAACAAGTTCTGTGTGCATATAAATCCTTTATTTAGTTAAGTATGATTATTGAATTTTAGAATTAGTGTGCAATTAAAAATATATTTTTTCAGTGTGAAAATATACTTTTTTAATAAAAGTTTTGACAAACCTTGTGCACATTTTATCCCTTATTCGAACATCCATTTCGTTTTTTACCATTCAAACAATATGGTTAAGTTTGAGTAAAGAATTTTTAACAATTTTCCTATCGGTGGATTATGACTACAAAAACCTCATCCAGAATTACCCCAATCAATTTTGAGATTGTAACCCAGAAAATTAAAGACAGCAAATTAGATGATATTGGTAAAGCAACGATAAGAGAAATCAAAAAACTTGTGGATGATATTGAAAAAGCAACAGGTGAAAAATTTGTAAGGATGGAAATGGGAATACCCGGTTTACCCCCTGCAAAGGTTGGTGTTCTTGCAGAAATAGAAGCACTTAAAAAAGGAGTCGCTGCTATTTATCCGGATATCTATGGAATTGCACCACTGAAAACTGAGGCATCACGTTTTATCAAATTGTTTATGAACATTGATGTGAGTCCTGAAGGATGTATTCCTACCGCTGGTTCAATGATGGGAAGTTTTGCTTCATTTATGACAATCAACAGATGTAATCCTGAAAAAAACACTGTCTTGTTAATTAATCCCGGATTTCCTGTTCATATGCAGCAGCTTCAGGTATTGGGAATAAAGTCTGAATCTTTCGATGTTTATAATTACCGTGGTGAAAAACTTAGAGATAAACTTGAGTCATATCTCAGCAAGGGAAATGTTTCCTGTTTACTTTATTCAAATCCTAACAATCCATCCTGGATTTGCTTTACTGAAAAGGAGTTGAAAATTATCGGTGAACTATGCAGCAAATATGATGTAATTCCGATTGAAGATCTTGCATACTTTGCAATGGATTTCAGAAAAGATTTTTCCAAACCAGGTCAACCACCTTTTCAGCCATCGGTTGCTAATTATACAAATCATTTCATTCTTACCATTTCAAGTTCAAAAGCATTCAGCTATGCAGGTCAGAGAATCGGTTTGCTGGTTATCTCAGATGATCTGTTCAATCGCTCATATCCACATCTGAAAAATTATTATGCAAAAGATTTGTTCGGATATTCAATGATATTCGGAACTCTATATGCACTAAGTGCGGGAATAACTCATTCATCACAGTATGCACTCGCTGAAATTCTTCGTGCAGCAAATGATGGTGAATTTAATTTTGTTGACGAAGTAAAAGAGTACGGTGAAAAAGCAAAGATTATGAAGGAGCTTTTCACAAGGTTTGGATTCAGAATTGTTTATGACAAAGATGAAGATGAGCCAATTGCAGATGGATTTTATTTCACAATTTCTTATCCCGGAATGAATGGAGGTGAACTGCTGAAGGAATTATTATACTACGGAATAAGTGCAATAACGCTTCAGATAACTGGAAGTGAAAGAACGGAAGGATTGAGAGCTTGTGTTTCTTTAGTTCAGCGAAGTCAATTCCCTGATCTTGAATACAGACTTAAAAAATTTCAGGAAGATCATCCAATTTGAATCAGTGAAGTCGGTCATTTGGAAATTGGTCATTAGTCATTTGTCATTGATAGTCATTGGTCATAGGTAATTTATAATAAAATTTTGGACTGAAGACTGTGGACTGAGGACTGCGTATTGGGTCATTGGTCGTTTGGGAGGATTGGTTGATTGGTTGGTTATTTTATTACACAATAAACCCCAGAGGATGCTTAAAGTACTTTTGCCTACTGCCACTGCTCCGCTTGCGGAGGATTGCCTACTGGAATTGGTCATTGGTCATAGGTAATTTATAATAAAATTGTGGACTGAAGACTGTGGACTGAGTACTGGGTATTGGGTCATTGGTCGTTCAGGAGGATTAGTTGATTGAATGATTGGTTATTTTATTACACAGTGAACCACATAGTTTTTACTTTGTGGTTCTCTTTATTTCATCTGTGAAACCCGGTTTAAGATATCGTTGTAAAGAAAGTTATGATAAACCTCGCGCAACTAACGGTAAAAATATTAGTCGCAATGAAGGCAAAGAGATCCTTTCTGCAAATTAACCCATAAAGAAACTTAACAGAATACCTGCTGCTACTGCGCTGCCAATTACTCCTGCCACATTTGGAGCCATAGCATGCATTAGCAAATGATTGGTAGGATCATACTTTAAACCAATCACTTGAGAAACTCTCGCACTGTCAGGTACAGCTGATACACCGGCATTTCCGATAAGCGGATTAATTTTATTTCCTTCCGGCAAGAACAAGTTCATTACTTTCACAAATATTACTCCACCAGCCGTGGCAATGATGAAGGAGAGAGCTCCAAGAGCAAATATCCCGATTGACTTTGGTGTAAGAAAAGTTGTTGCCTGTGTTGAAGCACCTACTGTTAATCCAATCAGAATTGTAACTATATCAATCAAAGAACCTCGTGCAGTTTCTGCTAAACGCTTTGTGACACCACTTTCTTTCAGCAAGTTACCGAAGAATAACATTCCCAAAAGTGGAAGCGCACTTGGTGTAATGAATGTAGTTAGAAGTAATCCAACAATAGGGAATAGTATCTTTTCAGTTTTTGAAACCGAACGAGGTGGCTTCATTCTAATTTTTCTTTCTTTATCATTTGTTAGTAATCTCATAATTGGTGGTTGAATTACCGGAACCAACGCCATATATGAATAAGCAGAAATTGCAATCGCACCAAGCAGTTCAGGTGCAAGCTTTGAAGCAAGAAAAATCGCAGTTGGTCCGTCTGCACCTCCGATTATTCCGATTGCAGCAGCTTGCTCAGGAATAAAACCTATCCATAATGCAATCATATATGCACCGAAGATACCTACCTGGGCAGCAGCACCAAGTAACATAAGTTTCGGATTTGAAAGTAAAGTAGAAAAATCTGTCATTGCGCCAATGCCGAGAAATATCAATGGCGGATATATACCTTTTATCACACCAAAATAAAGATAGTTTAATACGCTTCCCGGTTCATATACACCAATCTGTAGTTTCGCTGATTCCAGAAACGGAATGTTTCCAACTAAAATTCCAAATCCTATTGGTACAAGTAGTAAAGGTTCATATTCTTTTGTAATTGCCAGATAAATGAATACCAATCCGACAGCTATCATTATTATATGACCAATGGTCATATTTGCAAAAGCTGTGTACTGAAAGAATTGTTCTAAACCGTGAGCAATAAATTCAAAAAATTTACTCATACTTAATCTCCGATTTCAATTAGCACATCACCTTCAAGAACATTGTCTCCTTTTTTTACTTTCACAGCTTTTACTTTGCCTTCTTTATCAGCATTAATGTTATTTTCCATTTTCATTGCTTCAAGAAGAATAAGCTTTTGACCAATCTTCACTAAATCGCCTTCTTTTACGAGTACATCCAGAATTATTCCCGGCAGAGGTGATTTAACATAACCAGTTTCTTTTGGTGCAGTAGGAGAAGATGTTTTCAACTGTGAAGGTGTTGTTTCAGTCGAAGGTACGGCAACACTCCGGATTAACTTAGGAGTTTTACTTGATGTAATTTTTTTATCTACTTCAACTTTATAAACTGTTCCGTTAACTTCAACTTCTGCAATGTTATCTTCAATATCAACAATATTAACATCGTATTTATTACCCTGAATTGTAAACTTGAAACTTTTCATAAACAATCCTTCTATCTTGGATATTGTCGTAAACTATAAATTTTTGAACTCCAGGGGGAGTATGTTCTCGATACACGATTTATAGTAAGAACTGTATTTTCCTGATCGTGTAGTTCATTGTAATAAAGATATAATGCTGCTGCAATTGCGGCATTTACTTCACCACTTATTTCTTCCGCTTGAGTAATTTCCTGTGCTCTGCCTTCTTTCTTTAAAGTTCGTCTGATATTTCCCGAAATCAGTTTTGTCAGATTGTAAAACACAACATACAATAAAAGCAGCGCTATGAATACGATAACATACCCAATAACCGTCATTCCGATACCCCACGGATCAATTTTCAAAAAGAGTTCGGAGTTTCTATGGACTTTTACAATAGTGGAATCTGAGCTTAGCTGTGTCAGTTGTAATATTTCAATCAAAAACATTCTTTACTCCCGATTTATAATGGTAAATTAGAATGTTTTTTAGGTGGATTCGTATCCTTCTTGGTTCTCAGCGATTCCAGGGCTCTGATAATTCTGAATCTGGTATTTCTTGGCTCAATTACATCATCAAGATATCCATACTTTGCGGCTACATAAGGAGTAGCAAATTTTCTCCTGTATTCTTCTTCTTTTTGTTGAAGGAACTTCATTCTTTCTTCAAGATCCTGAATATCCTTGTATTCCTTGCTATAGAGAATTTCGATCGCACCTTTTGGGCCCATTACTGCAATCTCTGCTCCGGGCCAGGCATAATTTATATCACCTCTCAGATGCTTTGAACTCATTACATCATAAGCCCCACCATAAGCTTTTCTGAGAATTACTGTAACTTTCGGAACGGTGGCTTCACCATATGCATAAAGAAGCTTAGCGCCGTGAATTATTATTCCCCCATATTCCTGAGCTGTTCCCGGCAGAAATCCCGGTACATCAACAAATGTTACAATCGGAATATTAAATGCATCACAGAATCTTACAAAGCGTGCGGCTTTTCTTGATGAATTTATATCCAAAACTCCTGCAAGATAGTTTGGTTGATTGGCAACAATGCCAACGGACATTCCATTAAATCTTGCAAAACCAATTACAATATTTGGTGCATAATGCCTTTGTACTTCCACAAATTCATTATAATCAACTACGGCGTGTATTATATCTTTTACATCATAAGGTTTACTTGGATTTTCAGGAATAATTTCATTAAGTGAGTCTTCCAATCTGTCAATAGGATCATCACAAGGCATTATTGGGGGATCTTCAAGATTATTCTGGGGCATATAACTAAGTAGTTTTCTTATCAATGCAATTCCTTCCTGTTCATCGTCAGCTACAAAATGTGTAACACCGGATTTAGCTCCGTGAACCATTGCACCACCAAGTTCCTCTTCGGTTACTGTTTCTCCTGTAACCGTCTTGACAACTTTAGGTCCTGTTACAAACATATAACTGGTATTCTTCGACATTATTATAAAATCAGTAAGAGCGGGTGAGTAAACAGACCCACCTGCACAGGGACCGAAAACAGCTGATATCTGAGGAACAACACCCGAAGCCAGAATATTTCTCTGAAAAATTTCAGCATAACCACCAAGACTTTTAACTCCTTCCTGAATTCTTGCACCACCGCTATCATTTATTCCGATAATTGGAGCACCAACTTTCATTGCTTTATCCATAATTTTACAGATCTTCTGAGCATACATTTCTGAAAGCGAGCCACCAAAGACTGTGAAGTCCTGAGAGAAAACATATACTAATCTTCCATCGATAGTTCCATAGCCGGTTACGACCCCGTCAGATAAATAAGTTTCTTCTGCAAGACCGAAGTCAATACAGCGATGTGAAACGAACATATCGAATTCTTCGAAACTTCCTTCGTCCAGCAATAATTCAATTCTCTCTCTGGCAGTAAGTTTTCCTTTTTTGTGCTGCGCTTCAATCCTTTTCGGACCTCCACCCATTCTTGCTTTTTCTCTAAGATCAAGCAACTCTTTTATTTTGTCCTGGTTTCCCATTTTAATCTCTTTTAATTCATCTTTTGTATTATCTGATAATTATTTAACTATCTTAAGGTTTTTCACAAAACTCTGTTAAAACTCCGAAAGTAGATTTGGGATGAAGAAAAGCAATATTCAATCCTTCAGCCCCCTTGCGTGGGTGTTCATCAACAAGTCTTACACCTTTCGATTTAACTTCTTGAAGTTTTTCTTCAAGGCCGGTTACAGCAAAAGCAATGTGATGAATCCCTTCACCTTTGTTTTCAATAAATCTTCCGATCGGTCCATCTGGTGAAGTTGATTCGAGCAGTTCAATTTTAGTTTGACCGACCATAAAAAATGCAGTCTTGACTTTCTGATCTGCAACTTCCTCAACACCATAACATTTTAATCCAAATACTTCTTCATAAAACTTTATAGCTTCGTGCAAGTTTTTTACTGCAATTCCAATATGCTCAATTTTTGTTATGCTCATGATTACACCGTCCTTCTTATGATAGAATTTATTATTCTGATTTTATAATCACTGCATTTTGACAAAGAAAATGCCATCAGCTTTTATGTGTTTTATGATTGCTTGATGTTATAAAATTTTCTTATCAACCAGTAATATTGTTTTATATCACTTCCAGATTCTAATGAATGAGAAAAAATTTTTTAATAATAAGATTATTATTGAATTATCAAATAATATTATTCAATAACAAAATCGAAATATGTATCCGGAAAAGGTTCATTAATTAATGTATAGTGCCACCACTCCTCTGCAAGGTTTTTAAAGCCATACTTAGTCATCAATGAATAAAGTAATAATCTGTTAGCTCTTTGCTGAGGTGTGATGTTCTGATTCATTGTATGAGATAACGGGTGAAAACAATCGAAACTTGTTCCCATGTCCAATGAGTTATCTCTATAGCGATGTTCATACAATTTGAAACACTCGCATTGTTGCTTGATATTGAATTCCGGTTGTTCAGGAGCGGGGAAGGGAATAATGGTTAAATCAATAGTGCTGCCTCTGCTGTGTCCAGATTTTTCAGCAATGTATCCATCAGCAAACAATCTGTCTTTATTAATGGTAGGATAAAATTCTTTCTTTGTAAGAGTATCTGATAAATCTTTTGCCCATTTTACGAAATCATCTACAGCTCTTTGAGGACGATATGCATCGTATATTTTCAGTGATAATCCAAAACTTCTCAACTCCTCCTGAACTTTAGCTAATGAATCTGCAGCTGCTTTTGTGATAAAACATTTTTCAGCATTATAACCCTCAACCCTTCTTCCAAGAAAGTTGTGGTTAGTATAATATCTTAAATCAATTACAATATCAGGAATTACTTCTCTGATTTCAACAAATCCTTCAGGAACCTGACAACTCGAATAAAATCCGATTGTAAAACCAAAATAAAAGATTATTATTGTTAATATCTGTCTCATCTCAAACACATTTATGAGTAATTAATTTTTCACTTTAAATTAGCTATAAAAGTAATTCCCCTGTCAAAAAATAATCAGCTTGAGGTTAAATCATTTTCTTGTTATAAAATGACACTTTAAGTATATTTGTCCGCCAAAATTTGAGTTACTTTTGCCGGGGTGGCGGAAGTGGTAGACGCACAGGACTTAAAATCCTGTGGCCCTTTTGGGCCGTGCCGGTTCGAGTCCGGCCCTCGGTACTCTGATGTACAATTAAATTTATCTAATTGTACATTTTTAATTATAAATTTAGAATTGTTTGTCCTCTTAGCTTATCCGTTAGCTAACGGAGGTTAGAGCGTCGGTAACAAAAAACAAACAGAAAGTTTTTTTGAAAAAAATGAAATAGTAAATGGGCTCTTAGCTCAGTTGGTTAGAGCGTCTGCTTGACGTGCAGAAGGTCAAAGGTTCGAATCCTTTAGAGCCCACTAAAACATATATAGAATATTATTCAATATTGGTAAATATTTTTAAACTTATTTTAAGTCCCGCCTGTGCGGGAAAATTTTTATTAAAAAATGGAAAAGATTAAAATAAAATTTCCTGATGGTTCAGTAGAAGAATTTGATAAAGGTATAACCGGATTTCAGATTGCTGAATCTATTTCCAGAAGACTTGCTGAAGAAGCTCTTGCCATTAAGATCAACGGTCAAGTTCGCGAGCTTAATATTCCAATCAATGAAGATGCTGAAGTTCAGATTCTCACTTTTGATGATGATGAAGGCAGAGAAGTTTACTGGCATTCATCTTCACATCTGATGGCACACGCCATTCAGTCATTACATCCCGAAGCAAAATTTGGTGTAGGACCTGCTATTGAAAATGGCTTTTATTACGACTTTGATATTAACACTCAGCTTAGCGAAGATGACCTTCGCAAGATTGAAGAAAAAATGATTACCATTGCGGGTGAAAATCATCCTTTTGAAAGAGTTGAATTACCTAAGGAAAAGGCAATTGAATTCTTCTCCCAAAAAGGAGACCAGTATAAGCTGGAAATTCTCAGTGAACTTGATGAAAAAAACGAAGTTATCAGTATTTATAACGAAGGAGATTTTACTGATCTTTGTACGGGACCTCATCTACCTTCAACTGGCAAAATTAAATATGTGAAGTTACTTAGTGTTTCCGGTTCGTATTGGCGAGGTGACGAAAAGAATAAACAACTACAACGAATTTATGGAATATCTTTTCCTAAAAAGAAAATGCTCGATGAGTATCTTCAAAAACTTGAAGAAGCTAAAAGAAGAGATCATCGCAAGCTGGGGAAAGACTTAGAGATCTTTCTTATTACGAATACTGTTGGTGCCGGTTTACCAATCTGGCTTCCGAAAGGAACTATCCTAAGAGAAACTCTCGAAAACTTTTTGAAAGATGAACAAAGAAAAAGAGGTTATCTCCCCGTAATAACTCCACACATAGGAAATATAAATTTATATAAAACAAGCGGACATTACCCTTACTATAAAGACAGTCAGTTTCCTCCAATTAAGTTTGAGGATGGCAATGAAGAATATCTTTTGAAACCAATGAACTGTCCTCATCATTTTCAGATTTATGCATCCAAGCCAAGAAGTTACAGAGATTTACCAATTCGCTATGCTGAGTTTGGAACTGTTTATCGTTACGAACAATCCGGTGAACTAAATGGCTTAACCAGGGTAAGATGTTTCTCAGTTGACGATTCACATATTTTTGTAAGACAAGATCAACTTAAAGATGAAGTTTGTAATGTAATAGAGCTTATTCAGGTTGTTTTTAATCAGATGGGCTTTAAAGAATTCACCACTCAACTTTCTTTCAGAGATGATAATGTGGAAAAGTATGGTGGTGATCTAAGTTTATGGGATAAGGCACAGCAGGAAATTAAAGAAGCAGCAGACTTGATGGGATTGAATTACATAATTGAAGAAGGTGAAGCAGCATTCTATGGACCTAAAATTGATTTTATGGTTAAAGATGCTTTGGGCAGAAAATGGCAGCTTGGTACAGTACAGATTGATTATGTAATGCCGGAACGATTCAATCTTGAGTATACCGGAAGTGATGGGCAAAAACATCGTCCGGTAGTAATTCATCGTGCACCTTTTGGCTCGCTTGAGAGATTTATCGGTGTATTGATTGAACATTATGCCGGAGAATTTCCATTATGGCTGGCTCCAGTTCAGGTAGCTGTTGTTCCGATTTCACAGAACTATTTAGAATATGCGATGGAGGTTTATAATTTACTGAAGCAAAACAATATTCGCGCAGAAGTTGACGACAGGAATGAAAAAGTAGGTTATAAAATAAGGGATTGGGAAACAAAGAAAGTAAAATATATGGTTATTGTTGGCGAAAAAGAGAAAGAAAGCAAAACAGTATCTGTTCGTCAGCATAAAGAAGGTGATAAAGGTTCTTTGGGAATATCAGAATTTATTGATAAAATTGCAGCCGAAATTAAAAATAAATCTTAAAACTTTCAGAGAGGTATTGTATTTCAGATAAAAAAACTGTTCGGGTAAATGAAGAAATCAGAGCTCCAAAAGTTAGAGTTATTGATTTCGATGGAACACAAAGGGGTATTTTTACTGTTCGTGATGCACTGAAACTGGCAGAGGAAAGAAAACTTGATTTGGTCGAAATTGCTCCTCAGGCCGATCCGCCGGTTTGTAAAATAATTGACTACGGAAAATTCAAGTACGAACAGCAGAAGAAAGAAAAGCTTCAGAAAAAAAATCAGGTTGTATCTGTACTTAAGGAAATCCGGCTGCATCCGAATACTGATACACACGATTTTGAATTTAAAGTAAGACACGCAATAAATTTTATTGAAGATGGTAATAAAGTTAAAGTTTCGGTGTTTTTCAAAGGCAGAGAAATGGCTTATACCGAACAAGGTGAGGAATTAATAAAAAAATTTATCGAACGATTATCCGACATTGCCAAAGTTGAATCCGAACCTAAAATGGAAGGACGAAATTTGTCGGCTATTTTAGTTCCGCAATCGAAAAAAGGTAAGAAACAAAAACAACAGGGTTAAGTTATGCCAAAAATGAAAAGTAACAGAGGTGCTGCAAAAACTTTTAAGAAAACAGCATCAGGAAGATTCAAGAGAAAAAAAGCTTTTAAAAGCCATATTCTTACTTCGAAATCGAGAAAAAGAAAAAGAAATTTAAGAAAACCAACTCTCGTATCTAAAGCAGATGAAAAGAGAGTTAAAATAATGGTTCAATAAGATCAAGAGGATATAATTATGCCAAGGTCCAAAAATAAAGTCGCTTCACACAGACGCAGAAAAAAAATTCTTTCGCTTGCAAAAGGTTATTGGGGTGCGAGAGGTAATGTCTATACTATTGCTAAAAATACTGTTGAAAAAGGATTACTTCACGCTTACCGTGACCGTAAACTTAAAAAGAGATCATTCAGACAACTCTGGATTACCAGAATTAATGCCGCTGCAAGACAGAACGGAACTACTTACTCAAGATTAATTGATGCACTCAATAAGAAAGGTGTTGAAATTAATCGTAAAGTTCTCGCTTCTCTTGCTCTGGAAAATCCAAATGCCTTTACTGAATTAGTTAGGTTTACTCAGAACTAATTATAACCCTCAGAGTAAATTTGAATATTTTCTAATTTCTCTGAGGGCATTACTTTAAACAATGATGTTATATGCTGGATGAAATTATTAACCAAATTCAGAATGAATTCGAAAAAGATATTCAGTCTGCTGATACTCTAAAAAAACTTGAAGAGATCAGAATTAAATATCTCGCACGAAATGGTTCTGTAACTTTGCTTTTTGAAAAACTCAAGGAAGCATCCAAAGAAGAAAAACCTCTTCTTGGGAAGAAACTGAATGAACTTCGTAATTCAGTTACAGAAAAATTTCTTTCGAAAAAATCCACACTTGAAAAAACTGAAACCTCTGCTAAAGAATTTATAGACCTTACTTTACCAGGTAAAACTGTTAAACTAGGCAGTAAACATATTCTTACTCAGACACTTGAAGAGATAAAACAAATCTTTAAGTCAATGGGATTTTCTGTATTTGAGGGTCCCGAACTTGAGTCTGACTATTATAATTTTGAAGCATTAAATTTTCCTGCAGATCATCCTGCCCGCGATATGCAGGATACTTTTTTTATCAATCCGAAATTTCTTCTGCGGACACATACATCTCCGGTTCAAATCAGAGTGATGGAATCAATGCAACCTCCGGTTCGTGCAATTATGCCCGGACGGGTATACCGCAATGAAGCTATAAACGCAAGAAGTTATTGTACATTTCAGCAAGTCGAAGGTTTATATGTAGATACTGATGTTACTTTTGCAGAATTGAAAGGCACACTCGTTTCATTTGCAAAACAATTTTATGGGAGTTCACTCAAGTATAGATTCAGGCCCAGTTTTTTTCCTTTTACTGAACCAAGTGCCGAGATGGATATTACCTGTTTTATCTGCAATGGAAAAGGTTGTCGCATCTGCAAGAATTCCGGTTGGCTCGAGATTCTTGGTTGCGGAATGGTTGATCCGAATGTTTTCAAATATGTCAAATATGATTCAGAAAAGTATGTCGGCTATGCCTTCGGAATGGGTATTGAGCGAATAGCTTTGTTGAAATATGGAATTAACGATATCAGACTTTTCTTCGAAAACGATTTAAGGTTCTTAAAACAATTTTAAAATTATGAAAATCTCACTCAACTGGTTGAAAGAATATATTGACCTTAGCGATTTAACTACTAAGGAAATTGTAGATAAACTTACTATGTCCGGTCTCGAAGTTGAAGATGTTACAGATGAAAATCAGCTATATAAAAATTTTATAGTTGCTGAAGTAAAATCTGTTTCAAAACATCCCAATGCTGATAAACTAAGTGTTTGTGAAGTATTTGATGGCAAAGAAAATATTCAGGTAATTTGTGGCGCACCAAATGTTGCAGCCGGTCAGAAGGTTGTTTTTGCGCCAATCGGAACGATAATTCCAAACGGAAATTTTCAGATTCAAAAGGCAAAGATTCGTGGCGTAGAATCAAATGGAATGATTTGCGCTGAAGATGAGCTTTTGTTAAGCGATGATCATTCCGGAATAATGGTATTAAGTGAAAATTTTTCTGCCGGTAAGCCAATCACTGAAGCTCTGAATCTTAATGATGTAATTTTTGAAATTGCTGTTACACCTAATCGTCCTGATGCACTCTCACACATCGGAGTTGCCAGAGATTTATCGGCAATCTTTAATCGTGCCCTCCAAATCCCTGAAACAAATCTTAAAGCTTCAAAAATCAGAGCTGATGAAATTGCTTCTGTTGAGATATTTGATTCAGTAAACTGTCCGCGTTATTCGGCTAAAGTTGTTCTTAATGTTGAAATCAAAGAATCTCCTGAGTGGTTGAAAAAGAAGTTAACTAAGATTGGCTTAAGACCGATAAATAATGTTGTTGATGTAACGAATTTTATTTTACACGAAATAGGTCAACCGCTACACGCTTTTGATCTCGACTTACTGGAGGGGAAAAAAATTATAGTTAAAAGCACAACTGAAGATAAAGAATTTGTAACACTTGATTCGAAATTAAGAAAACTTCCCATTGGAACACTAATGATTTGTGACGCCAAACGGGAAATTGCTGTTGCCGGAGTAATGGGCGGTGAGAATAGTGAGATAAATCCTTCAACAAAAAATATTCTGATAGAAAGCGCCTACTTTAATCCATCAAGTATCAGAAGAACTTCAAAAGCTTTACAACTAAGCACCGATTCATCATACCGTTTTGAAAGAGGAACTGATCCAGGCATTACTAAATATGCGGCTGAGCGTGCTGCTCAGCTTATTGCAGAAATATCCGGCGGTGAAGTTGCCGATGGAATTATTGATGTTTATCCAAAACTAATTGAGAGAAGAGAAATATTTCTGAGATATCAGCGAGTAACAAAAATACTTGGATATGAAATATATATAGATAAAATTCATCAGATTCTTTCACGACTTGGAATTGCACTTAAAGATTTGGATGAGAAGTCTTTGCTCGCTTCCGTTCCAACTTTCAGACCTGATTTAGAAAGGGAAATAGATTTAATAGAAGAAATCGCAAGAGTGAATGGTTATGACAATATTCCACTTGTTCCCAAAATAAATATTACACTTGAACAAAAGACTGATCAGCAGAAATTTGAAGATGAAGTAAGAAACATTATTTCATCACTGGGATTTTTCGAGATGATTAATAATCCGCTCGAATCTGAGTGGGAAGCAAAACTTAGTGGTAATCCAATAACTCTGGCTAATCCACAGAGCGTTGAAATGAGCTGTCTCAGAACATCCTTGCTTGCCGGAGCACTCAATTCTGTAAAAAGAAATTTGAACTTTGGTATCAGAGATATTATGTTGTTCGAGATAGGAAATGTATTTAATAAAAAATCTGATTCGTCAATTAATTCATTTGAAGATATTTCGGAAAAACAGAATCTGATTCTAATTTTATCAGGTAAGGAAGAAGAAAAAACCTGGAATACTCAAGACAGCTATTTTGATTTTTATTCACTAAAGGGTTATGTGAATGCTTTTCTTAATAAAATATCCCTTGACAATCAGTTAACTGATTCATATTATTCGAGTGAAAATGAGATATTTAATTATTACTGGACTAAAAACTATAACAGTAAAGTTATTGGTACCGGTGGTAAAGTAAAAAAGGAAGTTCTTACCAAATTTGATATTAATCAGGAAGTATTTGTTTTTGAATTTGATCTTACTTCGCTCAAACAAATTACACCTGAACAGAAAAAGTATATTGAGCCGCCAAGGTTTCCGAAAATTATCAGAGACTTTGCATTTATCTTTGATAAAAATGTTCAGTATCTTGATGTAAAAAATTTTATACTAAAAAAAGCTTCAATGCTTTTGAAAAGTGTTGAACTCTTTGACATATTTGAAAGTGAAAGTCTGGGAAATAATAAAAAAAGTATGGCATTTACGCTTGAGTACTTTGATGAATCAAGGACTTTAACGGAAGATGAAGTTGAAAAAGATTTTAATTATCTTATAAATGAGATTTTAAAAGAATTTAATGCAAAACTAAGAGGTTAAGCATTGTTCGATTTTACCAAATATGATGCTCTGATTCAGGATTTAACTTTAATTGAATCCGAGGTTGCTGCAATTGCCGAAAAACTTCGTGTATCTACTCAAAGAGAGCAAGAACTGGAAATTCAGTTAGCTAAAGTTAAACAAGAAAACTCAGTACTTTTGAAACGGATAAATGAGTTAGAACATCAGTTGGAAAATTCACAGATAAAATCTGAGAATGAATATTTTGGTACACTTAATCCAAGAGAAAAAGAAGTTTTAAAACAAAAAATTCAAAATTTAATAACAAGAATAGAATATCATTTAAGTTCTTAGTAAAAATTGTGTTTGATGGTAAGGACATTTAATGAACGAAAAAAAGAAGCTGAAAATAAAAATCTTTGATAAAGAATATTCTCTGCTGGTAGAAAATGAAGAGATTGCAAAGGAACTGGCAATCTATGTGAACAAAGTAATGGAAGAGACTAAAGAAGAGCTTCCGGACCAACCGGCTCAAACTATTGCAATAATTGCTTGTTTGAATATAGCATACGATTTATTCCTTGAGAAAAATAAAAACAGAGAATTCCTTATTCAGGCATCTGATAAGGTCAAAAGAATCAAGCTTCTTGTTAAACAAACCGAAATGTCCGATCCATCATAAGGTTTTCCGCACCGCCGCTTACATAAATGGAAAACTAACAGTAAGACTAATTGGGAATGTGGACTTCGGCGTGTATTACAGGCCTCATTCCGACTCGTTCGGAAATTGTATCCCTTTTGGGCTGCAGCAGTGGAAGTAAAAAGCGTTCGAGCACATACCCACCGTGGTAATTAGGGTTTTCCCTATTTATCCGTCGGCTGGTGCGGACTTAATTTTTTAACTTATGATGTCGGAGGAAATATGGACCTGATTATACTGATCCCTATGATTGCTGTCCTGCTTGCCTTGTTCTTCTATCTCGGCTGGTGGTTCAATTCAAAAGTAGGTAAAAAATCGATTGCATCTGCCGAAGCAAGAGCCGAACAAATCATTCAGGATGCTCAAAAAGAAGCTAACAATATCAAACGCGAAAAACTTCTTGAAGTTAAAGATGAGTGGTACAAGAAGAAGGTTGAATTTGATAATGAAGTTAATCAGAAAAAGCAGAAGTTAGCCAATCTCGAAAAACAACTAATTGCTCGTGAAGAAAACAGCGAAAAAAGATATGACCTCATTATTCAGAAAGAAAGAGAAGTAAGAAAACTTGAAAAAGATCTTTCCGAATTAAAAGTTTCGCTCGACAAACGCACCGAAGAAATCAGGAAACTTGAAGCTGAACAAAACGAAAGATTGGAAAAAATTTCCGGACTCACTTCTGAAGAAGCTAAAAAGATTCTCATCAATAATATGATTGATGAGGCAAGAGCTGATGCTGCACAGATAATAAAAGAAATTTATGATAAAGCCAAAGCAGATGCTAAAAAAGAAGCTCAGAAAATTATTGTTCAGGCAATTCAAAGAACTGCTGCTGATCATTCAATCGAATCGACTGTTTCAGTCGTACAGATTCAAAATGATGAAATGAAAGGAAGAATTATCGGAAAAGAGGGAAGAAATATCCGCGCCTTTGAAGCTGTTACAGGTGTTGATGTAATAGTCGATGATACACCAGAAGCAGTTATACTTTCTTCATTCGATCAGTTCAGAAGAGAAATTGCCCGGGTTTCTCTCGAAAGATTAATTGCTGATGGAAGAATTCATCCGGCAAGAATTGAAGAAGTTGTGCAGAAGACAACTCAGGAACTTGAGGAAGAAATTTTGCGAGAAGGTGAAAATACTCTCCTTCAACTCGGATTGCATAACATGCATCCTGAGCTTGTTAAACACATCGGTAAAATGAAATATCGCTCAAGTTATGGTCAGAATCTATTACAACACAGTATTGAAGTGGCTTATCTAACCGGAATTATGGCTGCAGAATTAGGGCTTGATCCTATTCTTGCAAAAAGAGCAGGACTTCTTCACGATGTGGGTAAAACGGTAGATAAAAGTATTGAAGGTCCACACGCTCTGATTGGATATGATTTGACAAAAAAATATAGAGAACATCCTATTGTTGTAAATGCAGTTGGATCACATCACGAGGATATTGAGATGGAACATCCGATTGCTGCCTTGGTTCAGTCTGCTGATGCAATCAGTGGTGCTCGTCCGGGTGCAAGAAGAGAACCTCTTGAAAGTTATGTTAAAAGATTAGAAAATTTAGAAACACTTGCGCGTTCATTTGAAGGTGTCGCTAAGACTTATGCAATTCAGGCAGGAAGGGAAATCCGTGTCGTTGTTGAAAATGATAAAGTAGATGATGTGGTAGCAGATAGATTAGCAAGGGAGATTGCGCAGAAGATTGAGGAGGAAATGGAATATCCCGGACAGATAAAAGTTACCGTGATCAGAGAAGTAAGAAAAATTGCAATTGCAAAATAAAATTACATTGGAAAGCTGCCTGTTTTTAACGGCAGCTTTTTCTTTATGACTAAAAAAACTTCAGTTGGAATAACAGGCAGTATTGGTTCGGGTAAATCAGAGTTTACCCGTTTGGCACAGCAATCCGGTTTCCCGGTGCTCAGAGCAGATGATTTATCAAAAGAAATTCTTCAGAACAACCCGGAAGTAAGGAAACAAGTAAATAAAAAATTCGGAAAAGAAGCATTCCTTAACAATCAGCCAAATAAAAAATATTTAGCTGAAATAGTTTTTAACAATCCGGATAAGCTTCGTGAACTTGAAAGAATTCTTCACCCATTGGTAATAAAAGAAATTGAAAAACATAAAAAAGAAGTCTTTAAAGAACATAACATTTTGTTTGTTGAATCAGCACTGATTTATGAAGCTGATCTTGAAAAACATTTTGATTTTGTTGTATTGATAACCGCTGATCGGGAAATAAGATTAAAAAGAAAATTAGCTCAGGGTATGACAGAAGAAGATTTTTTAAAGCGGGAGATGAATCAGATTCCCGATGACGAAAAAAGAAAAAGAGCTGATTTTATCTTCATAAATAATTCTTCGATTGATGACCTCAAAACAAAATTCAATTTATTACTTACCCTAATATCAGTTAAAACCTGATTCAATCATCACATATAACGAAAATATTTTTATAGGGAACTACATTTCGCTTAAATTTGCTGTATAATTTTTCAGGAGTTTGCTGTGAATATTCTCAATCAACTCATAGTTAACATCGTTCAGATGATGCCAAAAAATATAGTGGGTTTCTTCTCACGGAAATATATCGCTGGCGAATCATTAGAAGATGGAATTAAAGTAGTGAAGCAATTGAATGCAAAAGGAATTTACGCAACAATGGATGTACTCGGTGAAGCAGTGAAGAATAAAGAAGAATCAATTGATGCAAAGAATAAAGCAAAGGAAGTACTCTATGCTATTGAGAAACATAAACTACTTGCAAATCTTTCAATTAAACCAACGCAGATGGGATTATTGATTGACGAAGAATTTGCGTATCAACAAATACTTGATTTAGTTAAACTAGCTCACGAAATAAATAATTTTGTTCGTATTGATATGGAAGATTCCTCCACCACTGATATGACAATAAATCTTTACAAGAGAATTTACCAGCAATTTAAGAATGTTGGTATAGTAATTCAGGCATATCTTAAAAGATCTTTTGATGATGTAGTGATTCTAAATAAGCTCGGAACGAATTACAGATTGTGCAAAGGTATTTATGTTGAGCCAGCTACAATTGCAATAAAAGATCGGCAGGCAATAAGAGAAAATTATCTCAAAATTCTGAAGCAGATGTTTATTGATGGAAATTATGTGGGAATTGCAACACACGATAAATACCTTATTGATGAAGCTTATAAAATGATCCGGGAGATGAAAATTCCCAAAGATAAATTTGAATTTCAGATGTTACTTGGAGTAAGAGAAGACCTGCGTGATAAAATAAATAATGATGGATATAAAATTCGGGTTTATGTTCCTTTCGGTAAAGACTGGTATGCTTATTCAGTAAGAAGATTAAAAGAAAATCCAAGTATTGCGGGTCATATTGTTAAAAGTTTTTTAACTTTCGGTAAAAGATGATCGTATTAGGAATTGAAACTTCGTGTGATGAAACTTCTGTAGCTGTAATCAAGAACAATCTGCTTACTGCCAACTTAATCTCTTCTCAACATTTTCATAAAAATTATGGCGGAGTAGTTCCGGAACTATCAAGCAGAGCACATCTTCAGATAATAAATCCGCTTGTTAAATCTGCATTGGAAAAATCCTCTATCACTCTTGAAGAGGTAGATTTAATATCTGCAACTGCTGGTCCGGGACTTATTGGTGCCTTACTTGTAGGTTTAACTTATGCAAAAGGACTGTCAATCAGTCTTAATAAAAAATTCGTGGCAGTAAACCATATTGAAGGTCATATCTTTTCCGGTTTTCTTATGGATGAAAAACCGGAATTTCCTTTTTTAGCTCTTGTTGTTTCCGGCGGACATACTCTTCTGCTGCTTGTCAAAAGTTTTTCAGAAATTATTAAACTTGGTTCTACAGTTGATGATGCTGCTGGTGAAGCTTTTGACAAAGTTTCAAAATTGATTGGACTTGGCTATCCCGGCGGACCAAAAATTCAGAAGGCAGCAGAGCGGGGAGATCCGGGCAGAATTAATTTCCCAATTGCAGAACTGAAAGACCCATTTAATTTTTCTTTTAGTGGTTTGAAAACAGCTGTTCTTCGGTATGTTCAGAAGCAAGGTGGAGTTCAGAATCTGGATGAGCAGCACATTTGTGATATTGCTGCATCCTTTCAGTCTGCAGTTGTTAGTGCATTAATTCAAAAACTCAAGAGAGCAATTGAGAGTTTTGAAGTTAAATCTGTTTCAATTGTTGGTGGTGTGGCGGCTAACTCACTTCTTAAAGAAAAAGTCCAACAGCTTGCAGCAAAGTATGATAAAAAATTAATAATTCCATCAATCGAATTTTGTGGTGATAATGCGGCTATGATTGCTTTCAGAGGTAAAACATTGTTTGAAAGTGGCATTACTCATAAACTTGATTACAAACCATTTCCATCTTTGGATGAAAATTCATTCATTCCGTTAAAAAGATAATTTTATAATATTTTGCAGAACGATAAATCAAAAAGAATATTCAGTTCATTATCAGAAGAGGAGCTTAAAAAGAAGCTTGAGGAATATCGCATTTTAATTGACGAAATTGATGATGAATTAAGGAAGAATCTTTCTTTCCGCGTTGATCTTATCGAAGCAGTCGCTGAATTAAAAAAACATCTTGGTGTATCTACTTTTGATGCAAAGCGTGAAGAAGAAATATTTAATCGTATATCAGAAAATCTTGAAGGTAATAAACTACATTTTATCAGGAATGTTTTTGAGCGAATTATTGACGAATCAAGATCACTTCAAAGAAAAATTCTCGGAAGAAAATAATAATTCCAATGGTTAATAATAAATCAAAAATACTAACAAGAAATCAGTGGATTTTTATATTCATCGTTTTTTTATCTCTCATTTTTTCTGGTTATTATATAATCTACTTACCAAATAACTATAAGCTTGATGAACCTCTTGTGTTTGAAATTAAAGGAGGTGAATCATTCCAATCCGTAACCGACAGATTATTTTCTTTTGGTATTATTCCGAATAAAACAGTATTCAGGATTATCGGATTTATTTACGGTGCAGAAACTAAAATTAAAGCTGCAAGGTTTTCTATCGGGAATGGTTTAAGTTATGTGGACCTGCTCAACTTATTTATTTACGGTCCGGCAGATTACCTTCGCTCAATCAGGGTTAATGATGGTCAAACTTTAAAATGGCTTGCGGGCAAGGTAAGAAGAGATTTAAGAATGGACTCCACTGCATTCTTTCAGAAAGCTCATGATACAGAATTTATCAGATCACTTGGACTTAATGTTACTTCGCTTGAGGGTTATTTATTTTCAGACTCGTACAGAATCTATGAACGATCAGCACCTGAAGAAGTATTAACTATTTTTTATGATGCATTAAAAAAATTCTGGACAGATACTTTACAACGCAGAGCAGATAGTTTGAATCTGACCCAACATCAGATTCTGACTTTGGCATCTATTATTAAAGGTGAAACAAATGAAGTTGATGAAATGCCAAGAATTTCAGGTGTTTATCATAACAGATTAAAAAAGGGAATGAAGTTGCAAGCCGACCCAACCGTTCAGTATCTGATGAAAAATGGTTGGAAAAGACTGACTTATCAGGATTTAAAGATTGATTCACCTTACAATACTTATCGTTACTATGGACTTCCGCCGGCACCAATCAATAATCCGGGTGCAAACGCTATTCTTGCTGCATTATATCCTGAAAAGCACGATTTCTATTTTTTTGTTGCGGACGGTAAGGGAAGACATAAATTTGCAAAAAACTATTCTGAACATTTGAGAAATGTAAGAGAATATCGTAAATGGTTAAGTCAGCAAAAATAATTTTATCCTGTTTTATCGGAATAACATTTTTTTTCGGATGCGCTAATCAGTTGCCACCCGGTGGTGGAGAAGTTGATACAATTCCGCCCGAAATAATTGAAACTTATCCCGCAGATGGTACAGTCAATTACAAAGAAAATTATTTTGAATTTTCTTTTTCAGAATATGTTGATAAAAGAAGTTTCAGAGAAGCAATATTTATTTCTCCAGCAATTGAAGGTGAAATGGAAATTAATTGGACAGGTAAGACTGTTACTGTAAGTTTCCCGGATGGATTCAAGCCAAACCTTACCTATGTTGTGAATGTCGGTACAGATGTAGTTGATCTAAATAACAGAAACAGAATGGCTTCATCGTTTAGTCTTACATTTTCAACAGGTGAAAAAATTGATAGGAGAACAATTTCAGGTAAAGTTTTTAGCAAGGAAGCAGAGGGAACATCTATCTTCGGTTACCTTATAGTGGATGATACAACCAATTATCTGTTATCAAAACCAATTTACATTTCACAGGTTGGTAAAGATGGAAGCTATCAACTGAATGGATTAGCTGCAGCTAGTTACAGGATTTTTGCAGTTAAGGATAAATCGAAAGATTATTTATTTCAGCCCGATCAGGATTTAATTGGAATTCCGTTTATGGATATTTCTTTCTCTGAAAATGATTCTGCCCTCTCAGGACTAAATTTTTTTCTGTTCGATGCTGATACCACAAAACCAAGACTAATGGACGCTTTGATGACAGATGAGCGTCATTTAATCGCTAAATTTTCTGAGGAAATTGATTCTGTTTCTATTAATATTGATAACTTCAGAATAGTTGATACCTCATCCGCTCTTGTTTCAAATATTCTTTATTCCTACAGAAGTTTAAATAAAAAAGAAGAGATTATTCTGATACCTGAAGAAAAACTGAATGTTAACGATCAGCTTTTCCTTCTTGCAGAAAATTTTACTGATTTAAAAGGGAATACTAATGTATCTGATAAAGTGTCCCTTATAATTTCGGACAGAGCTGATACAACGGCAATTAAATTAGTTAAAACAAATCCTCAACCCTTTTCAAAAATTGATTTTCTTGACACCAAAATTTTTGTGTTTTTTGATGATGCTTTAAATAAAACCAAAATTGATAATTCAGTTCAGTTAATTGATTCATTGGGGAATAAAATTCCTGTGAGCGTTTCATTTGTTGATGATGCAACATTGTTAATTAAGCCATTACAAAAACTTAAACCCGATAAAAGTTTTGTATTAAATATCAACCTAAACTCATTTGAAGATTTAAGCGGTAATAAAACTGATTCAGTTTTTCAATTAAAATTTTCAACTTTGAGTGGCCTTGAATTTACAGGCGTTAGTGGGCAGATTAAAGGTAATGACACAAGCTTGATATTGGTATTGGAAAGCACATCTTCTCCGGAAAAAAAATATTTCCAGAAAGTTAGTGCTGACTCCAATTTTTCTTTTGAAAGAATTGAAGCCGGTACTTATAAACTTTGGGCTTTTGAAGATTCAGATGGTAATGGGAAATATGATTATGGTTGGTTTTATCCTTTCAGATATTCTGAAAAGTTTTATGTTTATTCTGAAGATTTAACTCTCAGACCAAGGTGGACTTTCACTGATCTGATTTTTAACATTAAATAAATAAGTCACATTTGTGAGTAAATTACTTCACCATTCTTGATTGTCATACAATTAAGATTTCTTCCGACACTATAAATTATATCAGTGTATTCGCTTGTATTAAAGACAGAAAAATCTGCTTTCTTACCAATTTCTATTGAACCAATTGTATCATTCCTCATAAGTGATTTTGCAGCATTTATAGTAACCGCATTAATTATCTCTTCAATTTTCATCTGCATCTTTAGTGCAGCAATCTGCATTATCAGGTGCAGGTTTAAGATATTCGAGGAACCAGGATTATAATCAGTTGATAATGCGACAATGGCGCCTGAATCAATTAGTTTTCTTGCAGGTGCAAACTTATGATTCAGAAAAAAGGAAACACCGGGAAGTAAATCACAGACAATCTCAGATGATGCCAATTTTGGAATATCTTCCTCTTTTAACACTTCCAGATGATCAACACTTACTGCATTATGCTTTAATGCAATATCTAATCCACCAATATTGTTAAATTGTTCTGTATGGAGTTTTAATTTTAATCCGTTTTCTTTTGCCGAAGAAAATATTAAATCAACCTCATCGGAGCTGAAGGCAGAGTATTCACAAAATGCATCGCAAAATTCAGCAAGTTGATTCTTTGCAATATGAGGAATCATTCTGTTTATAATTTCACTAATGTATGCATCATGATTATCTCTGAATTCTTTTGGGAAAGTGTGAGCACCAAGAAAAGTAGGAATAATATCAATTGGTAAAATTTCATCCAGAATTTTTACAGCATGCAGAAGTTTTATTTCGTTTTCGAAATCAAGTCCATATCCACTTTTAATTTCGAGAGTTGTTATTCCCTGAGAAATAAATTCTTCAATTCTTGGTTTAATTAAATTAACGAGTTCTGAAACTGAACTTTTTTTAACAGCATTAACAGTCTTGAGTATTCCACCACCGGCAGCAGCAATTTCTTCATAATGTATTCCATCCAATTTCATTTTAAATTCATCTGCGCGATTTCCTGCAAATGCAGTATGAGTGTGGCATTCAACCAAACCCGGAAGAATAATTTTATTTCTTAAATCAATTACCTCGAAATCAGATAAATTTTTTACACTTTGCGCGGGAATAATATCTTTAATTACATCATTCTCAATAACTATAGAGTAAGAAGTAAGAATCTGAAGTTCAGAGAGCTCTTTACCGGGCTTAAAATTTTTTCCGTTGGTATTGCAGGTAACAATCTGCTCAGAATTAGTGAGAAGTTTCATTAATTACTCAAATAAATTGATTGTAGTTTTAACCACTTTTGAATCAGAGTAGCCGAGTTGATTCAGTTTAAATCGGAGTGAATTTGCTTCATCGGAATTTTTAAAGTCTCCAATTAAAATTTTATAAAATGGTGGCTCGAATACAGAATAAACTTCGTTATTTCCTTTAATCTTCTTCAATTCTTCCTGAATTTTATTTGCTTCATCCAAATCATCGGTAGCCACAACCAGAACTCTGAATCCGATTATTGTACCCGTGATTTTTTTTATTTTACTTACGGGATTTTTCTTTTCCCTATACTGATACCAAATCTCATCATCCGGATTTTTGAAATCAACCTTTTTATGCGGAAGCGAAATCTCAGTTCTGTATGGAGAAATGTCAAAGTCTTCTTCGAAATTAATTGATTTGACCGGTATCTCACTTTTTTCAGATTTCTCACTTTTGTCCTCTTCAAATCTTATAGTTGGCTTCGCACTGCAGAAAGTTAACAGCAATACAAACAGTGAGTATAAAAAAAGAAAAATGAGTTTATATTTTTTCATCAGCACCTCGATAACCATTTTATGAAAGCAAAACATCTTAGTAGCAAATTTTTTGAGAAAGAAAGCATCTTTGTGTAAATTTGCATAACAATTTTAAAGAAATTTTATTATGGCATCAAGAAAACTCAGAATTTTATTTGTTTCCTCGGAAGTAGTTCCTTTCGTAAAGACGGGCGGATTAGCAGATGTTTCATCTGCTTTACCAAAAAAACTTACCGAACTTGGTCACGAAGTAAGGATAATTCTCCCTAAGTACGGAGCAGTTGACGAAAGAAAATTTAAAATTCATGATATAGTAAGATTAAAAGACATTGTTGTTAAAGTTGGAGATAAAGAGGTAATCTTCTCATTGAAATCCTGTTTCTTACCGGGAATCCGAACACGGGTCCAGATATATTTTCTTGACAATCAGGAATATTTTGGAAGTCGTAATAGTCTTTATATAGATCCAATTACTGGAAAAGATTATCCTGATAACGATGAAAGATTTATCATTCTAAATCGTGCTGTTGTTGAACTAATAATACGGCTCGGCTGGTTTCCCGATGTAATTCATCTTAATGATTGGCAATGTGGTTTAGCAGCCGCTTATCTTAAAACATCTTATAAAGACACTCCGGGTTTCGACAAACTTAAAACACTATTTACAATACATAACCTTGCGTATCAAGGAATATTTCCTCCTTCAGTTTTCAGGAAAACCGGTTTACCAGATGAATTAAATTTTGAAAAGAATGGAATAATTCATAAAGGAAAACTGAATTTTATGAAGTCGGGATTAATATTTTCTGATGTCATAAACACTGTAAGTGAAACCTATGCTAAAGAAATCAGTTCAAAAGAGGAATATGGTGAAGGTCTGAAAGACATTCTCGCGAAACGAAAAGATAAATTATTCGGTATCGTAAATGGCATTGATACAAACATATGGCATCCTGAAAACGATAAACTAATACCTGTCAGATATTCAATTAAAAACATCGAAAAGAAAGTTGAAAATAAAAAACATCTGCTTGAAAGATTCGGATTACCGTTTGATGAAAAGGTTCCGGTCATATCAGTTATCAGTCGTTTGTATGACGCAAAAGGTATAGATCTTATTCAAAAAGCTTTTCCTGAACTGATGAAACTGAATATGCAATTCATTTTGCTTGGTACCGGTGATTACAAGTATCATTCATTCTTTGATAAGATGGCAATAAAATTTCCAAAGAAGTTTGCTTGTTATCTGGGATTCAGCGACGAGTTGGCACACCTAATCGAAGCCGGCTCCGATATTTTCTTAATGCCTTCAAAGTATGAACCATGTGGATTAAATCAGATGTATAGTCAGGTTTATGGAACTGTTCCAATTGTTCGGGAAACCGGAGGCCTTGCAGATACAGTTAAGAAGTTTGATGAGAAAACAGAAGAAGGCACCGGTTTTATGTTCAGGAAATATGATGCTAAGGAAATGTTATCCGAAATCAAAAGAGCTCTGAAAATTTTCGGAGATCAAAAACTCTGGCAGAAGATTCAAAAAGCCGGTATGAAAGAAGATTTCAGCTGGGACAAATCAGCTAAAAGTTATATTGAACTTTATAAAAAAATTCTTGCCGAAGAATAAAATTTGAAGCCGAACAGAGCAGTTTTCCTCGATCGTGATGGTACTTTGAATGAAGATCCGGGTTATCTTGGTGACCCTGAACAAGTAGTTCTGCTCCCAACTGTAGGTGAAGCTCTTAGTGTTTTGAAAAATAAACTTAATTTTCTGTTGATTGTTGTTTCAAACCAATCGGGTGTTGCAAGGGGATTTATAAGTGAAGATGATGTTAGAAATGTTAATAAAAGAATTAACGAATTATTAGCTAAATATAATGTCAGCATTGATGAATTTTTTTATTGTATTACTCATCCTGAGTATAATTCAGAGGATGATTGCCTTTGCAGAAAACCTTCGCCACAAATGATTTTGGATGCTTCTGAAAAATTTAGTATTGATATATCAAAAAGTTATATGATAGGGGATAATGTTACCGATGTAGAATGTGCAAGCAATGCTGGCTGTAAATCAATTTTAGTTAAAACAGGTTATGGATTGGAAAGTATTAATGTGTTGCAAAAGCAAAATAAATTCCCCAGCTTTGTTGCCGAAAATTTAATGAATGCGGTTAAATTTATAATTAAAGATATCTCCGGAGAAAAAATTGGTGTACAATAAAATTCTGATTTTAATTCTGATTTCGCTCCCGTTCTTTTTATTTACCTATTGCAGTGATACTCCAACTGATTTAGGTTCAGATTTATTAACAGCTGACCTGATCGGTGTTGCAAATTTCGATTCTCAAAGAGATTCGGCTTTTCAGTCAAGTTTTTCATTTAAAAAAGTCATTAAATTAGGAAGCGCACCGAGGATTTTAATAGGTAAATCTGAGAATTTAACTTCACACGCTTTGTTTGTATTCACTTTCAATCTCTCAGATTCTCTTAAACAATTGATAAGGAATGATAGTTTAATTATTCTCTCTGCCAGAATTGAACTTACTCCAGACTATGTTTACGGGGATTCAAATGCCACATTTGATTATTCAGTTCATAAAATAAATTCTGATTGGGTTTCAGCATCATTTACTGCTGATTCTTTTTTATCCTCTGATTTCAGTTTTGATCCAACTGATTTGAGTTCTAATCGCAATGCAACAGATTCATTATACTTTTTTAATATAGAGCCAAATATAGTCAGGGACTGGATGAGAAATCAAACTGATACCTCTCTTGCAAAAAATAACGGCATACTTATTTCGCCCACTCCCACTACAAATAAAATAGTAGGATTTGTTGCTTTCAATCCGGAGATTTCAAACGATACTAAGGTTAAAGCTGTTATTCAAAAAACCGGCACCACACGACAAGATACAATCACTGCATTTGTATTATCTGATGTTCATGTTGTCATAGGTGAGAATACAGTTTCTCCGGATGAAATAATTGTTCAGGCAGGAGTGGTAAACAATTCTTATCTTTATTTTGATTTGAGTAAAATTCCGGATAATGCTGTAATAAATTATGCAAAGCTTTCAATCGAATTGGATTCGACCGAGTCAAAATTTGGAAGTGGTTATACAAATTCATTAACAACTTTCTTAGTTACAAATTCCGATTCGTTGAAGATTGATGAGACATCGGCGGAATCTCTTTTCAAAAGTGGCAATCGTTATCAAGGCAATATTTCTTCATATGTAAGATATTGGTTGAACCGAAAAGATAATCAGGGAATTGTGATTAAAGCCGGTAATGAAGTTGCAGGGGTAGAAAAGTTTGTTCTTAAAGGAAGCAGTTATCCCGTTTTTGATGAACGTCCTAAACTCGAAATTGTTTATACAGTGAGAAAGTAATATGAAACTGAATTTTGCAATTATTTTATTTTTATTCTTAACACAAATTATTTATTCACAGAGTAGTTCTCCTTATACAAGATTTGGAATCGGAAATTTAAAATATTCTTTCTCGGCAAGACAACAGGGCATGGGCCAATTAGGAGTTTCTCTTCTTGATAAAGCACATATATCAACAACAAATCCGGCAAGCTGGGTGGATTTTAATCGCACAAGAATTGAGTTTGGTCTTGTATACAACGGAGTTTCAATTTCCAGTAGCAACAGCAGCTATTATACAGCCGAAACTGAAATCGAAGGTTTTACATTCGGTTTTCCTGTTAGTGCTGACTATGGAATCGGTGTAGCTGCCGGGTTAATACCATATTCAAGAATCAGTTATAAAGCAGTGCAAAATTATAATAGCGTTGATACACTAATATCTGATTATTCTATTGATTATGAAGGTAGAGGAGGATTATCAAAAATATTCATTGGTTCTTCCTATCGTTTGCCCTTTGATTTCTCTTTGGGTGCTACTTTAGATTATTATTTTGGTAATCTAAATTATTACTCAACCCTTAAATTTAAGAACGAGGATAATTACTCTGCAGAATATAATTTATCTTACAGACCTACCGGGTTCGGAACTACAGTCGGATTTATTTCTTCAAATATTAATGAGATTTTTCAATTAACATTTCTGTCTGATATACGATTTGGTGGTTCTTTTAATTATATATCAACACTTGATACAGATACAATATTAACAACTACTTCGTCCATTTTGGTAGACACAATTGCACAATCAAGAACAAGAATAGAAATTCCGCTTAGAGTAAATTTAGGATTAAGTTTCATTTTTGGTAAGAATTATCTTGTAACAATTGATTATTCTTCACAGAATTTCAGTGAATATAAAATAGCCGGTAATAAATTTAATGAATTGAGAAATGCTTTTAAGTTTAGCACGGGATTTGAGTACATACCAGCACAACAGTTGGGAATGACTTTCTGGGAACGAGTAAATTGGAGATTTGGTTTAAGTTATGAAAAAACTCCGTATTATTTCAGAAATACAGGTATCGATCAATATAGTATTTTTGGTGGATTAACTTTTCCTCTTGGAAGTGATAATTCAATTGATTTTGCGTTGCAATATTCTTCCAGAGGAACGACAGAAAATAATTTGTTGAAAGAAAATTTTATTAAATTGAATTTAGGAATCAGTTTCGGAGAACTCTGGTTCTTAAGATATGAAAAATAGACAGTTAAATAATTAAAGGAATAAAAAAGTGAAAAGATTTACTTTAATTGCCATTTTAACACTTTTAATTGCTGGTGGAGCGATAAGTAAAATATTTGCTCAGCAACCTGATTCAATAAAAGTACTTGAATATTACAGTTTGTTTTCAGAATATCACAAAAATAAAGACTATGCAAGTGCAGTTCCTTACGGCTGGAAAGTAATCGAAATAGCTCCTACCAAATTCGCAAAGTGGATATTCTATAAAATGGAAGATTGTCTCTGGTATCTGCATGATTCCTCAGCCATTTCAAAGGAGGAAATTAAGGCAATTAACGATACTATTTTATATTTTTATGATTTAGCTCTCAAATACAGATCTGAAGACAAAGCATATTTTCAGGTTAGAAAAGCTTTTGTTGCTGAAACCTGGCTTAATATGAACCCTTATGAAGTTATCAAACTTTATGAACAGGCGTTTGAATGGGATAAAGATTTATCGTCTTATTGGTACAACAGATTGGGCCAACTTTATATTTCAAATGCCGGTGAAAATAATGACTATAAACTTAAAGCAATAGACCTCTATAATATGTTATCAGAAAGAGAACCCGATAATACTTCGTGGGTTGAAATTCTAGAATCATTGGTTGATAATATTGATGAGTTGGTGCAAATAACTAAGAAAAACTGGGAAGCAAATAAGGAAGATCTTTCAAGGGCATGGAAATTTGCATCTACAGCATTAAGAGCAAAGGATTATAATGAAGCGATAATTGCTTTAGAATTTCTTGTTCAAAAATCTCCTGAAACAATCAACTACTGGAATCAACTTGCAACAGCATATCAAAAAACTGATCAACTGAGTAAAGCAGAAGCAGCATTCAAAAAATTAATTCAGCTCGAGCCGGATAAAAAAGAACATTATCTGAATCTTGGAATAGTCTATAAAGACCAGGGTAAATTCGCTGCTGCCAGAACTCAATTTCAGATAGCAAGCGAAAAAGGAAATGGTTGGGCTTTGCCAATTTATTATGAAGGATTTCTTTATGAACAGGCAGCTCGTTCGTGCGCTGACTTCGATGCAAAAGTAGTTTTTCTATTGGCTCAACAAACATACAGAAGGGCATTATCTATGGATCCTTCTTTAGAAATGGCAAGGGAGCGAATAAATGCACTTGCCGGTGCGGTTCCAACCAAAGAAGATTATTTCTTCAGAAAACTAAAGTCCGGTGATACAATTCAAATTACTTGCGTTGGTTGGATTGGTAAATCCGTAACTGTTCCTTAAAACACAATTTAATATTGGTTAAGAGAAGGTTTCTTGAGAATTCAGGAAACCTTTTCTATTTTTGATTAACAATATTTAATAAAAATGCTGATTAAATATGGAATCTTATCTCAAGAATGACCCTGAAATTTTTCAGGTTCTCCAATCCGAAATAGAGAGACAAACAAACAAACTGGAACTAATTGCCTCTGAAAATTTCGTTAGCCCTGCTGTACTTGAAGCAACCGGCTCTGTTTTAACCAATAAATATGCAGAAGGGTATCCTGGAAAAAGATATTATGGTGGCTGTGAATTCGTTGATATGGCTGAGGATTTAGCTCGTGAACGTCTTAAAAAATTATTTGGTGCTGAATATGTGAATGTTCAGCCACATAGCGGCTCCCAGGCTAATATGGCTGTCTTGATGACATTTCTTAAACCTGGCGATAAATTTCTGGGCTTAAGTCTTGCACACGGCGGACATCTGACGCATGGTTCATCGGTTAATTTTTCAGGAAAACTGTATCAAGCCGTTGGATATGAGTTAAGTGAAAAAACCGGTATGCTCGATTATGATAAGATTGCAGACCTGGCAAAAAAAGAAAAACCAAAGCTTATTATCACAGGTGCGAGTGCTTATTCAAGAGACTGGGATTATAAAAAGTTCCGCGAAATTGCTGATTCAATAGGCGCATTTCTAATGTGCGATATGGCTCATCCGGCTGGTTTGATTGCAAAGGGACTCCTGAATAATCCACTCAATTACTGTGATATCGTTACTTCTACTACACATAAAACTCTAAGAGGTCCTCGTGGCGGAATTATTTTGATGGGAAAAGACAGAGAAAATTTCTGGGGTTTAACAACTCCAAAAGGCGACAGGGTTAAAATGATGTCTGAGTTAATTGATGGTATGGTTATGCCGGGTATTCAGGGAGGTCCTTTAATGCATGTTATTATGGCAAAAGCAGTAGCGTTTGGAGAAGCCCTGAAAGATTCCTTCAAAGTTTATACAAATCAGATAATTAAAAATGCAAAAGTACTTGCTTCAAAACTTAATGAATATGGTTTTGATATTGTCTCTGGTGGAACAGATAATCATTTAATGCTGATAGACCTTACTAATAAAAATGTTACGGGTAAGCAGGCAGAAATTGCTCTTGAAAAAGCCGGTATAACTGTTAATAAAAATATGGTACCATTTGATAAAAGAAGTCCTTTTGTTACTAGTGGTATAAGAATCGGAACTCCTGCTGTAACTACAAGAGGTATGAAAGAAAAGGAAATGGTAATAATAGCAGATATTATAAACAGAGCTATTATTAATTTTGAAAGTGATAAGATACTTGAAGATCTAAGAAACGAAGTTAAACAGTTAACTTCCGGATTTCCATTATTTGCAGAAATGAATTAAGGTGGCAGCCGAAGAATTTGAACAAGTTAAAAGTGTTGAAGGGGAAAGTTACGAAGAAAAGGAGATGACATTCCTTGAACATCTCGAAGAGCTTCGCTGGAGAATAATATATTCATTAATCGGAATTCTTTTAGGGACAGTAATTGCATGGATATTTATTGATTTTCTGGTAGAAGAAATTCTGCTTAAGCCGGCTAAAGAAAGCGGAGTATCATTACAAAATCTCAAACCATTTGGACAAATTTTTCTCTATTTCCAGATAGCTATAATTGCAGGATTAATTATCAGCATTCCAAATATTTTCTTTCAGTTTTGGAAATTTATTTCACCTGCTTTAAGAAAAAATGAGAGACGTTATATACTTTCAATCGTAATCTTTTCTACAATTTGTTTTCTTGGCGGTATTGCATTCGCTTACTTCGTGATGCTTCCCTTGGCACTTTCATTTGCGGTTCAGTTCGGAACTCAGACAATTAAAAATGAATTTGCAATTGATGAATATATGTCCATTATTATAAGTGTTATGCTTGCGGCAGGATTGGTTTTTGAGCTCCCGATGTTGTCATTTTTCTTATCTAAGCTTGGTATATTAAAACCATCATTTATGCGAAAATACCGAAAACATTCAATTGTAATTATTATGATTGCAGCAGCAGTCCTTACTCCAGGTACTGATCCGGTTTCACAGCTAATACTTGCCGTACCTTTGGTTCTGCTTTATGAGATAAGTATTTTAGTTTCCAAATTTTCACAGAAAAAATCTTGAGTACAATTAAACTTTCAGACATAAGCTTACCTATTAAAAGAGAGTTGGATACTTTCCAAACTATTTTCAAAGAATCGATGAGAAGTAAAGTTGGCTTAGTTGATTTAGTTGCCAGATATATTATTCGTCAGAAAGGGAAAAAAATAAGACCGTTGCTTGTATTACTCTCCTCTAAGATAGCCGGAGGAATTAATGAACGTTCTTATAGAGGAGCTGTTTTAGTCGAACTGCTTCATACTGCTACGCTAATTCATGATGATGTGGTGGATAATGCTGATAAAAGACGAGGTTTGTGGTCAATTAATAAAGTATTTAAAAATAAAGTTGCAGTTTTGATGGGAGATTATCTTCTTTCAAGAGGATTGATGATTGCAGTGGAAGGCAAGGATTTTGATTTTCTCGGTGTTATTACTAACGCTGTTAAAAGAATGTCTGAAGGTGAATTACTTCAGATTCAGAAAACAAGGAAACTTGATATTGATGAGGAAACTTATTTTAGGGTAATCTCAGATAAAACTGCTTCTTTAATCGAAACATGTTGTGCAATTGGTGCTATGAGCGCAACAAAAGATGAAGCTTACATAAATGCTTTACGACAATATGGTAATGCATTGGGAATTTCATTTCAGATTCGGGATGATATTCTTGATTACGAAGGTACCTCAGTAATAACCGGAAAACCGGTTGGAGGAGATATCAGAGAAAAGAAAATCACTCTTCCGTTAATTTTTGCAATGAGTAAGGTTTCCAAACAGGAAGTAAATTCTATAAAAAAATTGCTTAAGAGTAAAAATGACTCAGATTCAGTAAAAAAAATTATATCATTCGTTAGAGAAAATGATGGAATCGAATATGCTTACAGTATTTCAAGAAAATTTGCTCTTGAAGCCAAAAACTCTCTTTCCATCTTTCCAGATTCACAAACAAAACTTGCACTTGAATCGCTTGTTGATTTTGTAACAGAAAGAAAAAACTAATTCTCCTTTTCTTTCCTTATTTGATCTTTAAACTGAAATCCTTTTATTGGTTCCCTAAGCGTAAGAACAGGACAAGGTGCTTTCCGAACTACTTTTTCTGCAGTGCTGCCAAACAAAATATGCTCAACACCACTGTGCCCGTGTGTTGCAATTATTATCAAGTCAATATCCTCCTCAGCTGCGGTTTCAATTATTTCAACAAACGGCTTACCTGTTTTGATTATTACATGTTTCTTTAAATCGGAAGGAATTTCCTGTTGAGCAAGTTTGTTTAATTCTTCCTTAGCTCTTTCATCCATTTCAACAGTAACCGAAGGTATAGCTATTTGTCCCATACTGAAATCCGGGGGATAAATTACAGGTTCGACAACATAAATCAGATACATTTCTGCATTAAATACTTTTGCAAAGTTAACTGCATACTTTAATGCGCTTTTAGAATAATCAGAAAAATCGATAGGGACGAGAATTTTTTTTATTTCAATTGACATAATTAACTCCCGTTTGTTTTATTAATCAAAAGTTGGAAATAATCTTCATTCAGTTTTCTTAGTCGTTCTGCAAGAATAACTGATATACCCTGAAGTATTTTAATCCCTTTCTTCGGAAATTTTTCGATAAATTCATCTAAGTCAGGTTTAAATAGAACTGATATACGACAATCTGTAACAGCGATTGCAGATGCTGATCTCCTTTCTCCATCTACTAACGCTAATTCACCAAAGAAATCTCCTTTAATAAAATTTGCAAGCGTATGTTCTTTATTATTACTGTCTTTCCTTCGAATTTCGACCTGACCATCACGAACTATAAATAAACCAATTCCGGGATCACCTTGAAGGAAAATATATTCACCAGCCACATAAGTCCGGTTATGAATTATCTCGAGCAGAAGTTTTAACTCTTTATTTGATAAGGAAGAAAACAGAGGAATGCTGCTTAATGATTTTTTCAGATCGGACCTTTCGGTTGGCGAGTTAAAAAAATTAGTCCAGAAACTACTTTTTATAATTTTTGATTGTTCTTCTTTCATTGAATTTCCTATTAATTAAAAATGCCTGATTCTGCAATTCGCCAGATTTTCTGACAGGGAAATCTGTTTTCATATAATGCTCTTCCAATTATAACTGAATCAATCCCCCGATCAAGATGATTCTGTAAATCCAGTAATTCATCTTTATTCCTTACTCCACCCGAGTGAGTAACTTTAGCCTTTGTAACATTTGCAACATTAAGAGATAGTTGAATATTTGGTCCGCCTAAAACACCATTTCTTTTTATATCAGTTACAATAAACCTCTCAATTCCCATCTCAGCCATTTCTTTAGCAAAGGTTAAATAGTTAATACCTGTTTTATTCTGTCTTCCTCTTGTTATAAGTTCTTCACCAATTATATCCAAAGAAATGACTACTTTATTTGGTCCGTGTTTTTCAAAGAGTTTATTAAAAAGTTGTCTGTCTTCAAGTGCCATAGTGTTAATTGCAATTCTGCAGATTCCCATTTCAAATAAAGTATCTGCATCTTCAATTGACCTGACTCCGCCAGCGAACTCAACAGGAATAATTACTGAAGAACAGATTTTTTCTATGATTGGAAAATTTTTATGCGAATGTTCGAGCGCTCCATCAAAATCAACAACATGTAACATCTTTGCATTTTCTGCTCTCCAGATCATTGCCATCTCAACAGGGTCATTGCCATATTCCTTGCAATTAAGTTCAGGAATTCCCTGCACAACCCGAACGGTTTTGCCGTCTTTAATGTCAATAGATGGAATAACGAGTAAATATTTTTTTAAGGGATGCATAAAATCAGATTTTTATTTCATTTAATTTAACTATCAAATTAATTAAAATAAATTCAGTTCATTTTAATTTATCCATTTTCCGTTGGATTTTAGAACATTTCTTCCGATTATCATTTTTTGAATTTCATTAGTCCCTTCAAAAATTTTCAGAATTCTTGCATCACGATAAAACCGTTCCAAAGGTAATTCACGACTGAATCCCATTCCACCATGAATTTGTAAAGCTTTGTCAGCAATTTCCACCATTGCTTCAGAGCAGAACAATTTTACTATTGCTGCTTCCTGAGAAACATCTTCTTTGTCATCATACATTTTTGCAGTTCGATAAACTATGCTTTCCATCGGGTAAATTTTTGTCGCCATTTCAGCCAGCATAAATTGAATTGCCTGAAATCTGCCTATAGGTTCACCAAATTGTTTTCTTTGTTTAGAGTACTTAGTGGAAATTTCCAACAATTCCTTTGAAGCACCCAGACAGCAAGCTCCAAGTCCAAGTCTTCCTGCATCAAGGGTTTTCATTGCAATAAGAAATCCTCTGCCATCCTGACCAATAATATTTTCTTTTGGGATCTCAACATTTTCAAAACTAACTGAATTTGTAACACTTCCTCTGATTCCGAGTTTCTTTTCTTTTGGAGCTACAGAAACACCGGGAAATTCTTTTTCGACAACAAATCCTGTTATACCTTTTTCAGTTCTTGCAAAAACAGAAAAAACATCCGCAATGCCTGCATTGGTGATCCAGACTTTTGAACCATTAAGAATCCACTTATCACCTTTTAATTCTGCTTTTGTCTGAAGATTAAATGTATCAGAACCTGCTTCTGCTTCTGTAAGTGCAAATGCTGCTATTTTTTCTCCTGATGTAAGTAAAGGGAGATATTTCTTTTTTAATTCTTCTGAACCACCGATATAAATTGCATTTGTGCCTATTGATTGATGAGCACCTATGAAGGTTGCCGTTGAACTGCATGCTCTGGTTATTTCTTCCTGAAGTATGCAATAACCGATTTCGCCAAATCCTGATCCACCATATTTTTCGGGGAATGCGGTTCCTAAAAATCCAACTGCAGCAATTTTTTTTATTAATTCTAAGGGTATTTCTTCTTCCTCGTCAATTTTCTTTGCAAGAGGACGAATTTCTGAATCTGCGAATTCTTTTACTAAACCTCGTAACATTTTTTGTTCTTCGGAAAATTGAAAATCCATAATATCCTCATTTTTTAGTACTGAATATTTAAAAAAGTCAAATTTTGAGCTTATATAAAATAATTGCTAAAAATTTAAAAATTATTGACTTTTCAAGCATATTTAGTGATATTTAAGACCAATGAGAGAAGATTTTAGCTTTTTGACTCAATCTGGTAACAAAATCAAAGCTTCAGTTTATTCCGAAGAGGATTTTGATCCAAAGCATTTTTTAATTTTAGTTCATGGTTTCAAAGGTTTTAAAGATTGGGGTTTCTGGCCTTATGTTGCTAAATTTTTTTCAGAGAAAGGTTTTTTAGTCTTTAGTTTTAATTTTTCACATAATGGTGTTGGTGATTCCCTTACTCAATTTGATGAACTTGAAAAATTTGCTGATAACACAATTTCTCTTGAAGTAAGTGAATTAAAAGAAATAATTGATGGCGTTAAAAACGGAAGATTCTTCGAAGTGAAATGTGATTCTATTGGTGTTATCGGTCATAGCAGAGGTGGTGCAGTAAGTATTTTAGCTTCATCCGGAAATGAAAATGTAAATGCTTTGGCTGTATGGGCTTCGGTTGCAAATTTAGACAGATATACCGAACGGCAAAAAAAAGAATGGCGTGAAAAAGGTTATATAGAAGTTCTTAATTCCAGGACGAATCAATTGATGAGATTAAATGTATCTATTCTGGAGGATATTGAAAAAAATAAGAACTCATCATTAAATATTGAAAAAGCATTAAAAAATCTGAACAAACCATTACTAATCGTGCATGGTGAACAGGATTTAACCGTTCCGCTTGAAGAAGGCAAGTTGATTTATTCTTATTCAGATAAAAATTTAACTGAATTAGAGATTATTCCTTCTTCCGGGCATACTTTTGATATTGTTCATCCCTTTGAAGCGTCAAACGATAAATTTGAAAGTGTTTTGGAAAGAACACTGATATTTTTAAGAAAATATTTAAATAACAGTTGATATTCAGATTTATGGAATTAAAAAATTACATCTTCATTCTCATTTTTCTCTCTGCATTCGGATTCTTCAGTTTCAGTTGCTTCCGGCTTTACAAGTATATGCTTGTTGCAAAAAAAGAAGACAAAAGATCAGATAATATTAAGGCAAGAATTAAAAGAGTTCTGATAATCGCATTTGCACAGACAAAATTATTAAGAGATCCTATAGCTGGTTTTTTGCATCTGCTTATTTTTTGGGGATTTATGTTGTTCATTTTTGCCGTAATTGAATCAATTATTCAGGGATTTTATTCAAATTTCAATTTATCGTTCCTTGGTTTGTTTTACACTCTGATATCTTTTGTACAGGACATTTTTGGAGTATTTGTGATTCTGGCTGTCCTGATTACTTTATGGAGAAGATTTATAAAGAAGATTCCAAGACTTAATGTAGATAAAGAGGGAAAGATTGATGCAGCTTTCATTCTAATAATGATTATGTTTGTCTGTGTATCAATGTTTGGCTACAATGCAGCAGCTTTTTCATTAAACAATTATAATTTTCATCCAAATGAATACAGACCGATTTCGGCTGCCTTAAGCTTTTTGTTTTATGATTATTCTCCAAACACAAGTTCCTTTTTATATGAATTTTTCTGGTGGATGCATATTCTAATCATCTTCGGTTTTCTGAATTATCTTCCTTATTCAAAGCATTTGCATGTTCTGACATCTATTCCGAATGTATTCTTTGCTAACCTTGAACCGGGAAGAAATACAATCAAACCTTTGAACCTCGAAGATGATAATGCAGATTCATTCGGAGCGTCAGATATAGAAGAATTGTCATGGAAACAGATTCTTGATAGTTATTCGTGCACTGAATGCGGAAGATGCACTGATGCCTGTCCTGCTCATACTGTCGGTAAATCACTATCACCAAGGGAAATTATTGTTAACATAAGGCGAAGAACAAATGATAAAGCACCGTTGCTGGTTGATAACAAAACTGATGAGGATATTTTCAATAAAAAACTTGTTCACGATTATGTTAACGATATTGAACTTTGGGAATGCACAACCTGTATGGCTTGTGTTCAGGAATGTCCGGTGATGATTGAACATCTTGACTCTATCATAGATATGCGAAGATATCTTGTACTTACTGAATCAGAATTCCCATCTAATTTGAATAATGTATTTAAAAGTCTCGAAACAAATTTTACTCCATGGGCTTTCAATCAGGCAGACAGAGCCGCCTGGACTGAAGGGATGAATATTAAAACGCTTGCCGAAGATCCGAATGGTGAAATCCTCTTCTGGGTTGGATGTGCAGGATCATTTGATGACAGATATAAAAAAGTTACTAAAGCTTTTGCTACGATTATGCAAAAGGCAGGAGTTGATTTCAGAATTCTTGGAACAGAAGAAAAATGTAATGGTGATACCGCAAGAAGATTAGGCAACGAATATCTTGCACAAATGCTAATGCAGGAAAACATTTCTACACTAAATTCATATAGTGTAAAGAAAATTGTTACCGCTTGTCCTCATTGTTTCCATTCATTAAAAAATGAATATCCACAATTTGGTGGAAGTTTTGAAGTTAAACATCACTCAGAATTTATTACCGAGCTTATTAACGAAGGGAAAATTCAATTAAAGAATTCATCAACTGCTAAAGAAATAACTTATCATGATTCCTGTTACCTTGGAAGATATAATGAAGTTTATGATGCGCCGCGTAGTGTATTAAGCTCAGCTTCAATTGAAATTAAAGAAATGAACCGGAATAAAAGTCGTGGTTTTTGCTGCGGTGCCGGTGGCGGCAGAATGTTTTTGGAAGATGAAGAAGGTGGAAGAATAAATGAAGAAAGAACAAAAGAAGCATTAGCAACAGGTGTTGATACTATAGCTTCTGCCTGCCCGTTTTGTATGACAATGTTAAATGACGGAGTAAAACATTTTGAAAAACAGGATACTGTGCAGGTAAAAGATATTGCTGAAATTATTCTTGAAAACATTAATTAACTTTCATTCACTAACCTATTTAGGAGGACCGTATGGACCAATATCAAAAACTTGTTGATTTCGTAAAATCTCTTGAACCTGATTTTCATAAGTTCTATGAAAAAGGGCAATCAGCTGCCGGAACAAGAGTAAGAAAAGGACTTAGCGAGTTAAGAAAGCTTTGTCAGGAAATCAGAAATAATGTTCAGGAAGTTAAAGCTCAGAGAAAAGCTCAGAAAAATTCCTGATTAATACTGTATAATTATTTTCCAAAGGCTGAGTTTTCCATAGCTCAGCCTTTATATTATTTATATGCAAGTTATACAATTTTTTCTTCTGCTAATTTCTTTTTTGATTTCATATTTCTTTTCTTTTAATCAGGTTGATTCATTTAATGATAAACATTTTTTATTAACTGACTCAGTTGCTACTATAAGAATAGCAGTAGTTGGTGACTTAATGTGTCATTCGCCGCAATATAAAGCTGCTATGGTTTCCAAAGATTCTTTTGATTTCAACAATGTTTATAGATTTGTTAAATCTTATCTTGAAGTAGCCGATTTTACTTTCGGGAATTTAGAAACTGTGATTGGAAAAAAAGGAAGCAATTACACTGGTTACCCTCGATTCAATTCGCCTGTCGAATATGTTGATGCTCTGGCTAAGAGTGGGTTTGATTTTGTTTGTTTTGCAAATAATCATACTCTTGATCAGGGTGAGAAAGGAGTTATCTCTACTATTGATGCTCTGAATCAGTATCGTATAGGTTATACCGGAGCTTTTATTTCTGAGAATGACCGGGATTCAGTAAGGATTTACAACCTAAGTGGAATAAAAATCGCTTTGCTTGCTTATTCATACGGAACAAATGGTAGTTTAATACCAATAGGAAAAAACTATCTGATTAATCTGATTGATTTTGATCTGATCAGAAGAGACATTACAAATGCAAGAGAAGTTGGTGCAGAGATTGTTCTTGTAAATTTTCACTTTGGAAATGAATATCAACGCTTCCCATCTGATTATCAAAAAGAGGTGGTAAGTAAAACTATCAAATTTGGTGCTGATTTGATTACCGCAAGTCATCCCCATGTAATTCAGCCGGTTGAAATTTTTAAGACTATTAATGCAACATTAGATACAGGGATAGTTGTCTATTCATTGGGAAATTTTATTTCAAACCAGAGGAAGAGATTTACGGATGCCGGAGTGATAATTTATCTGAATCTGGAAAAAAATTTCACCAATAATAAAATCAGATTAATGTCTGTTGAGTACCTTCCAACCTGGGTTTTTAAAGGTAAAACAGTAAGGGGAAATGAATTTTTAATTCTGCCTCTTACCGAAAACTTCAATTCTGAGGAATTTAATTTTTTAACCGATACGGATAAAATAAAAATCAAACAGGCAAAGGCAGATACTGACGGAATTATAAATTACTATACAAAAAATTTGAATATCTATAGTCAATGATATTTAATCGTTATTTGAGCCGTTAACATTAACTTTGCAACTCAGAATAATTTTCAGATTCAGTTTTGATGAAAAAAGATTCAATTGCATTACTTCTTATTTTTTTAACTGTATTTATAGACCTGTTGGGATTCGGACTCTTAATCCCTATCCTTCCAGCATTTGGATTGAAGGTGCTGAATATGGATGAGGCATCAATTGGAATAGTTATCTCCGCTTATTCCTTCGTTCAGTTTATTTTTAATCCGATATTTGGAAGAATTTCAGATAAACGCGGAAGAAAACCTGTAATAATTTTCTGTTTATTATTGAATGCACTTGGTTATCTCTTATTCTCAATAACAAATAGTTTTTTTCTTTTACTTCTGTCAAGAATTATTGCCGGAGTTGGCGGAAGCAGCATTTCTGTTGCACAAGCATACATTGCCGATGTTACTACACCCGAAAATCGCTCCAAAGGAATGGGAATTATCGGAAGCGCTTTTGGGTTAGGATTTGTATTCGGTCCTTTGCTTGGTGGATTACTATCTGAATTTGGTTATGCAATTGTTGGATATGTTTCAGCAGGATTTTCGCTGCTGGCTTTTATCTTAACAAGTTTCCTCTTGCCGGAATCATTGAAAATCAAGACTAAAAAAGAAAGCATTAATAATCATTCTGTTAGAGTCAGAAAACTAATTGATATTCAATTATTTAAAATTGTTTTTCGAAAACCGGATCTTGCTCTGCTAATTACTCTTTTCTTTGTCTTAACTTTTTCTTTCGCTAATATTTATGGGACTTTTGCTTTATTGGGCATTCAGGTTTACCACTTTACTGATAAACAAAACGGCTATATGTTCGGAATTATCGGATTAACTTCTGCTATTATTCAGGGAACTTTGATTGGAACAATAAATAAATTTCTTTCGAAAAAAAATATTTTTATTATAAGTTCATTCCTGATCAGTCTTACTCTTGCACTTATTCCTTATGCCGGAAATTTTTTGGGACTTGCTGTAGTAGGAATTTTCCTGTCTTTAGGCACAGGATTATTTCAGCCAACAATTCTCAGTCTTATTTCTGAAGTTACCTCAGAACAGGAACAGGGAATGACTTTGGGAATTAACCAATCAATGTCTGCATTTGCAAGGATGCTTGGTCCATTGTGGGGTGGATTTGCTTTCGAGTATCTTGGTTATCCGTTCCCGTTTCTGACTGGAGCATTTTTCACTGCTGTGATATTTTTGATAAGTATTTTTTATCTTCCTAAAAAACTTAAATGGAATAAGCATTAATGTTCAAAGTTGGAAATATTGAAATCGAAAAAGCTATCTTACTTGCACCAATGGAAGATGTTACAGATCTTTCATTCAGACTTGTTTGCAAAGAACTTGGTGCTGATGTAGTGTACACTGAGTTCGTAAATTCCGAAGGCTTAATTCGTGGAAGTGAAAAGACCTACAAAAAATTAATGATTCACGATAAAGAAAGACCTGTTGGTATTCAGATATACGGCGGAAATCCTGCTTCAATGATTGAAGCAGCAAAAATAGCTGAAGATGAAAATCCGGATCTGATTGATATTAATGCTGGTTGCTGGGTAAAAAATGTAGTTGGCTGCGGAGCCGGAAGTGCTTTACTAAAGGATCCTGAGTTTATGCAGAGTCTTATTAAAGGCGTTATTGATAATGTTAAACTTCCTGTAACGGTTAAAACAAGAATTGGCTGGGACGAAAACAATATTCAGATTCTGGAAATTGCCAAACGACTCGAAGATATTGGAGTAGCAGCGTTGACTGTTCACTGCAGAACAAGGAAAATGGGGCATAGAGGCGAACCGGACTGGAACTGGATTTCCAGAATAAAAGAAGTTGTTAAAATTCCTGTTGTACTAAACGGTGGGGTCTTTACACCGCAGGATGTCAGAAGGGCTTTCGATGAAACAAATGCAGATGCAGTTATGATTGCCAGAGGTGCAATAGGCAATCCCTGGATTTTTCTTGAAGCAAAAGAACTTTTATCAAAGGGTTTTATTTCAACACCTATTAATGAGGAATTGAGAATAAAAACTTGTTTAAAGCACCTTAAACTTGCTATTGAAATTAAAGGCGAAAGAAGAGCTGTAATCGAGCATAGGAAATTTTATTCAGGTTATTTAAAGGGTTTGCACCACGCTTCAAAAGTCAGAAGTGAGCTTATGCAATATTATGATTATTCATCAGTGGAAAATTGTTTAATCAATTATCTGGATGAGCTTAAATCTGATAAACCTCTCAGCGAATTAATAAATCCGATTATCTAATGAAAACTAAATTCGCAAGACTAATATCAACGATCTTTGTGCCTCCATCATTTACAATAATTGTTTATTTTATATTTGCGTTAACCGTTGAAACATCATTCCAAAAATCTTTAATCGTATTCTTAGTTGCATTTGTTTTTGGTTTCGTTTTACCAATCGCAATGTTTGTTTATATGAGAAAGAAAAGAATAATTTCAGATAACGATGCGATGATAAAAGATCAAAGAACTTTTCCATATCTGATTGCTTTAATGTTTTACACAATTGGGTTAGTGATTTTAATTTATTCAGATGTTTCTAAAATTTCTATAGCTTTCTGGTTTTGCTATATTTCTAATTCATTCATAACAATCATTATAAATAAATATTGGAAAATCAGTGCTCACTCGATGGGCGCAAGTGGAGCCGCAGCTGCTTTATATTTTATCTTCGGATGGAGTAGTTTTGTAACAATAATTATTGCTTTGTTGGTTGGATGGTCAAGAATACAATTACGATGTCATACTTTCAGCCAGGTATTTGCCGGGCTAATTGTTGCTTTTGTTTCAGTTTATTTACAAATGTATTTAATTACCGGATTATAAATGAGTGACAGAAAAGAAATAATTAATCTTTTATATAACATTGCAGACTTGCTCGAATTCAAAGGCGAAAACCCGTTCAAAGTAAATGCTTTCAGAAATGGTGCTAATGCAATAAGACAGCTTGGGGATAAATTTGATTTTTATCTCAAAGAAAAAACACTTGATGAGATAAAAGGAATTGGTAAAGGACTTCAGTCAGTAATTTATGAATTTGCTGAAAAAGGAGAATCAACAGAATTAAAATCATTACTGAGCAATATTCCTGATACTTTAATTGAACTCTTTTCAGTTCATGGTCTTGGTCCCAAAAAAATCAAAGTTTTGTACGATGAACTCGGAATAAAATCAATTGGTGAACTTGAATACGCTTGCAGAGAAAACAGAATTGCTTTACTGAAGGGATTTGGAAAGACCACTCAGGAAAAAATTCTTGCTGAACTTGAGAAGCGAAAATATTTTGCTAAATATGTTCTGCTTCATCAGGCAGATAAGATTGCAAATGAGATTGAATCCGAACTTAGTACAATTAAAGCAGTAAAAAAGCATACAAGAACAGGCGAATTAAGAAGGATTCGTGAGATAATTTCTCAGATTGATTTTGTTGTATTGATTGATAAAGAAAAAACTTTTACTGAACTCTTCGAAATCACTGCTAAAGAAAACAACCGCATTTTTATAAAAACGAAATATCAGATTCCGGTTTCAATTTTTATTACTAATGATATTGACTCTTTTGAGAAAACTTTATTCGTTTCAACTGGTTCAGTTGAATTCCTTTCTAAATCAGGATTTAATTTTGTTAAGCTGAAGGGCAAATCAGAAACCGAATTCTTTAAGTCAATGAAAATGGAATTCGTAATACCGGAAATGCGTGAGGAAGAATATTTTACACTTAATGAAACCAAACGAAAAAATTCCGATCTTCAATTAAGCTTAATGAACGGTTTACTTCACTTTCACACAACATTTTCGGATGGAAGAGACACCCTTGATTCGATGATAAACAAAGCAAAAGAACTTGGATTTAAATATGCTGCTGTCTGTGATCACAGCAAATCAGCATTCTATGCGAATGGTCTTACTGAAGAAAGAGTTCTGGAGCAAAAAAAACAAGTAAAGAAATATTCTGAGGAAAATAAATTTACAGTTTTTCAGGGAATAGAATCTGATATTTTAACTGACGGTTCACTGGATTACTCGGAGGATTTTTTGAAAAATATTGATTTCGTTGTAGCTTCAGTACATTCACAATTTAATCTGTCCGAAACAGATATGACTAAAAGAATTATCCGGGCAATTGAAAACCCTTATACTGATTTACTAGGCCATCCGACCGGCAGACTTTTGCTTTCAAGAGATGCATATAAACTTGATGTTAAAAAAATTATTGATGCCTGCTCTGCAAATGATGTAGCGATAGAAATAAACTCAAATCCCCGTCGATTGGATCTTGACTGGAGATGGATTTATTATGCACGGAACAAAGGATGTAAGTTTTCCATAAATGCTGATGCCCACTCAAATGAAGATATTCTTTATACGGGTTATGGAATTTCAATTGCGAGAAAAGGTGGTATTCAAACTGGTGAAGTAATTAATTGTTATGATGAGAATAAATTCAGAAAATTTCTGAAAAGAAAAGCAGGGAGAGTTTTATGATTAAATATGAAATCAGAAATAATACAGCAGTTATTACCCTAAACCGACCTGAAAAAAGAAATGCTTTAAATCCCGGCTTGGTTTTGGCAATCAAAGAAAAATTTTCAGAAGCAGAAGATGACGAAAAAATCAAATCTGTCATCCTCACCGCAGAAGGCAAAGCATTTTGTGCTGGGGCTGACCTGGATTATCTAAATCAGATAAAAAATAATTCGATAAAAGAAAATGAAGATGATTCCCAGACATTGGCAGAAATGTATTTGAAAATTTATAAATGTTCCAAACCAACAATCGCAGCAGTAAATGGTGCAGCAGTTGCCGGTGGCTGCGGACTTGCTTCAGTGTGTGATTATGTTGTTGCTGATTTAAATAATTCCCGCTTTGGTTATTCAGAAGTAAAGATTGGTTTTGTGCCGGCGATTGTATCTGTTTTTCTGATAAAAAAAATCGGTGAGGTTAAGGCAAAACAACTTTTATTATCAGGTGAGTTGCTTGATGCTCAGACAGCAGCTAAAACCGGATTAGTAGATTACCTGTCGGATAATGTACTTGAAGATGCATTAAAACTGTCTGAAAAATTAAATTCTAATTCTTTGGAAAGTATGAAATTAACTAAGAGAATGGTTCAAACAATTTCATCACTTAATGTTGATGATGCAATAAAATACTGTTTGCGAATTAATGTTCTCAGCAGATCTACAAAAGATTTTGTAGAAGGAATTAGTAAATTTCTTAACAAATAATTAAGGTTAAAAATGGATATCAGAGAACATATCAGAAACATAAAAGACTTTCCCAAAAAAGGAATAATATTTCGTGATATAACAACCCTGCTTAAAAATCCTGAAGCAATGAAATACACATCCGAAAGACTTCTTGATTTTGCAAAAGGATTGAAAGTGGATAAAGTTGTTGGAATTGAATCGAGAGGATTTATATTCGGTTCTATTCTCTCTGAAAAATTAAATGCAGGATTTGTTCCTGTGAGAAAACCTGGTAAACTTCCCGCTGAAAAGGAGCGTGCTTCTTATCAGCTTGAATATGGAACGGATACTTTGGAAATTCATAAAGATGCAATAAATCCCGGTGATAATGTTCTTATTCACGATGACTTACTGGCAACCGGTGGGACGATGGAGGCGGTTTGCAAAATGATTGAAAAGCTCGGTGGCAAGGTAGTTCAGATTTCATTCGTAATAGAGCTGACCTTTCTAAGAGGGAGAGACAAACTAAAAAATTATGATGTAAGAAGTATTGTTGAATATAAAACTGAGGAATGAAAGAGTTTACTGCTTCCAATTTTTTGGTGCAATTACAACTACGAATTCACCTTTGGTGGTTTTTTCTGAAAGCGAGGATTTTATTTCTGCTGGATAACCTCTCCAGCATTCTTCAAATTTTTTGGTTAACTCCCTGCAAATAACAATGAACCTCTGCGGCATATATTCAATCAGCTCATCTAAGAGTTTTTCAATTCTGTAAACCGATTCATAAAGCACTAGAGTTCGATGTTCTTCACTAAGTTGTTTTAACTTTTTTTGTCTTCCTTTTTTTTGTGGAAGAAAACCTTCAAACACGAATGAATCAGTTGGTAAACCACTGATTGATAAAGCTGTAATTAAAGCAGAAACCCCCGGAATGGGCACAACTGTTATCCGATTTTTTATAGCTTCGGAAATCAATCTATTTCCAGGGTCAGAGATTGTTGGTGTTCCTGAGTCAGAAACAAGTGCAGCCGATTTACCTGAAAGAAGTTTATCTATAATCAGATAAAGTTTCTGAGTTTCATTAAAAGCATTGAGAGATATTAATTCTTTACCTATTTCATAGTGTTTAAGAAGATTACCTGTAACTCGTGTGTCTTCGCAAATAATGAAATCAACTTCTTTAAGAGTTTCCAGAGCTCTCAAAGTGATATCTTTAAGGTTTCCAATTGGTGTGCTTACTATAAAAAGTTTCATAAATTTTTAAAAACGATAACGGCTCCAAATCAATGGAGCCGCCTCGTGCAAGTAGTGTAACATAAATTGTTAATAGCTACAACATAAAATTCAAAACTTTTCTGATAATATGCAAGCCCTCATCAATTTCATCTTTTGTGATGGTTAAAGGTGGTCGGAACCTGATTGATTTTTCACCACAACCAAGTATTATTAGTTTTTCCCTGTAAGCAATTTCTCTGAATTTATTTCTGATTTGAGTATCAGGCAAATCAAAGGAACACATTAAACCTAAGCCGCGAGCATTACTTACCAGAGAAGGAAACTCATTCTGAATTTTCAGCAATTCATTTTTAAGATGTTCACCAACTATTCTGGAATTCTCAACAAGATTATCATTTTTAATAACATCCAGAATAAATTTAGAGCGGACCATATCAACAAGATCTGCTCCCCAGGTAGAGTTTATTCTGCTTGAAACTTTAAAGCAGTTGTTTTCAACTTCATCAACTCTGTGTGATACCATTATACCACAAACCTGAGCTTTTTTACCAAAAGAAATAATATCGGGTTTAACATAGTAATCAGCAGCCCAGAATTTCCCTGTTATACCAAATCCTGTCTGAACTTCATCAAACATCAGCATTATTTCATTTTCATCAGCAATCTCCCTGAGTTTTGAAAAAAATTCTTTTCTAAAGAAGTGGTCGCCACCTTCTGCCTGAATAGGTTCGATTATTATCACAGCAATGTCATCAGGATTATTTTTGATTGCCGTATAAATTTCATCAACCGCCTGATTTTCCATTTTAATTATTTCTTCGAGATGGTCTTCTAAAGGAAATTTGATTTTAGGATTAATAATTCTTGGCCAGTTAAATTTTGGAAAATAGTTTATTTTATTTGGATCTGTATTGGTTAATGATAGTGTGTATCCGCTTCTGCCGTGGAATGCTTCCCTGAAATGAATTACCTGAAATCCTTTTTCTTCTTTATATCCCTTTTGAAAATTCTTTTGAACTTTCCAGTCGAATGCGACTTTTAATCCATTTTCAACTGCCAGAGTTCCACCAGAGATAAAGAAAAGATGTTTCATATAATCAGGTTTTGCAATTCTCGCAAAAGTGTCAACAAAATCTGCCATGAAAGTCGTATAGATATCTGAATTAGATGGTTTATTTACCGCAACAAAACCTAAAGTATTCTGTACTTCTTCAGATTTGAGATAAGGATGATTTAATCCCAGAGGAGATGAAGCAAAAAAAGTAAAAAAGTCAAAGTATGTATCACCAGTTTTTTCATCAACAAGATGAATTCCTTTGCTGTTTTGCAAATCGAGGACAATATTAAAACCATCAGCAAGCATATATTCAGATAATATTTCATGAACTTTTGCTGGTTCAATTGAAGGTTTAATTATCATTTCAGGATTTAATAATGATTTCATAAGAAATCTCCTCAAAAGCTTAAAGTTTTAGAAAAAAATTATTTATGAAGAATAAAAAGAAAGGTAGAGAAAGTTTAGAAAACATTCTCGAAGCTGCTTACGAAGTAGCTTCTGTGGGAAATGGACGATATTTTATTCTGAAGAATCTTCATAAGTCTCAGGTAAAATTAAGTCTTTTGTAAAAATTTTTCAATTCATTTGTTGAATAAAATAAAATAACTTTTTATGTTTGCAGGAAAATCATCCAACCAATAAATGAGGAGCTCTCAAGTGAAAAAACTTACCCAATTTCTGTTTGTTTTGATTGCTGTTGCAACTTCATTTGCGCAGGTAGAAGTAAGTTCGAGGTTACAGCAGGCAATTCAGGAAGCAAGTCCCGATGATTATATCAGAGCATTAGTGCTGCTGAGAGATCAGGTGGATCTTTTAGCTTTGGACCAACGGCTTTATCATGAAAAAGCCACCTTAGAAAGAAGGGCTTATGAAGTAATTACAGCACTTCAAAGAAAAGCCCAGGAAACTCAGCCAAATCTTCTTAATTATCTTCAGGCAAAAGAATCTGCAGGCGAAGTCTTTCAATATCAATCATTCTGGGTTTCGAATCTGGTTATGGTTGAAGCCAAACCATCTGTTCTTTTAGAACTAGCTACAAGAATGGATATTTCTCAGATGGATTTAGATGCAATTCTTCAATTAGACAAACCTGAAGTAGTTTCAGAAGGTGATGTTGAAGGACACGAATCTGTCGAGTTAGGTCTTCGTGTGATTAAAGCTGACCAGCTTTGGGCTTTGGGGATAACTGGGCAGGGCAGACTATTGATGAATATTGATACCGGTGTGTATCCAAATCATCCCGCATTACAACATAAATGGAGAGGTAACCATGTTCCATCAAATCAGGCATGGTTTGATCCAGGTGGTGGAACAACTACTCCAAATGATTGTGATGGTCATGGTTCTCATACTATGGGAACTATGGTTGGAAGATCACTCACAACACCAGATACTGTCGGCGTTGCAATAAATGCAGAATGGATTGCAGCCAAAACAATTTGTTCAAGTCCACACACTTCAAATTCTATTGCAGCATTTCAATGGGCAATGAATCCCGATGGCAATCCTTCAACTATTGATGATATGCCCGATGCTATTTCAAATAGCTGGTATGATCCTGATGTTACTAATGAATGCTCGGGAATTTATAAAACAACACTCGACGCGGTGGAAGCTTCAGGAATTGCAGTTGTATTTTCAGCAGGAAATAATGGCCCAGGTGCAAGTACTATTACAAAACCAAAAAATATCAATACAAACGAAGTAAATATTTTCTGTGTTGCAGCAATAGATGCCTCACTATATTCTGGTGGCAATACCAATCCGATTGCTAGCTTCTCTAGCAGAGGACCTTCAACCTGTGGTGGAGCAGGTTCACTATTAATAAAACCTGAAGTTTCTGCTCCGGGGGTAAATGTTCGTTCATCAGGAACATCAACCGGCTATAATCTCCTAAGTGGTACATCAATGGCTTCTCCGCATGTTGCAGGTGCAATTGCACTCTTAAAAGAATTTGCTCCGACACTAACTGGTCAGCAGATTAAATTTGCACTTTATAACACAGCAGTTGATTTGGGAACCGCAGGTGAGGACAATAACTATGGAAAAGGGATTATTGATTTAATGGCTGCCTTTTTAAGTTTAGGTACTCCTGATACTATCCCACCATCAACTGTCAATGATTTGCAGGTTACTGATCCAACATCGAACTCATTAAGATTAACCTGGACTGCGCCTTTGGATACTTCAATTGGTGGTGTAGTTCAATATGATGTAAGATGGTCACTATCTCCGATAACTGATACTTCATCGTTTTACGCTGCAAATCCATTAACTTATCCAGGAGTACCTGGCGCACCCGGAACACCACAGGAATTATTGGTATCGGGATTGAATTTCAGCACTACCTATTATTTCGCAATTCGCTCTCGTGATTCCTGGGGCAACTGGTCCGATGTATCCAACAGTCCATCAGGAACAACATTATCAGCACCGGTAATCAGTGTAAGTCCGGCATCAATGTTAAAAGTACTGATGCCAAATACCACAGTAATAGATTCAGTGATGATATCGAATGTATCAACAACAGCTTCGACATTGAACTTCACAGTAACATTAGAGAACAACACATTTCCGAGTGAAGCAGTAGATATAAAGCTGGTGCCAAAAAATCCTATAATATCAGAAGGCAATCCTGATGAGATGAAGGGAAGTGAAAAAGAGCGCAGAGGAATGTCAATAGAAGGACAAGGTGGACCGGATATATTCGGTTACAGATGGATAGACAGTGATGAGCCAAACGGACCACAGTATGTATGGAATGATATAACAACAAATCCGAGTGCAGTACAGATAACCAGTTGGACAGGGACATTGGATGACGGGTACACTACGGTACCATTAGGGATGACATTTCCATTTTACGGAAACAACTATACACAGGGCTACCTAAGCACGAATGGATTCTTAAGTTTCACATCGCTAAGCAGCAGCCACTTCACAAATGGAACGATACCGAACACAGCGCTGCCAAACAATGTAATAGCGCCATTCTGGGATGATTTGGATGGAAGGACCCAGGGAACAGTACATTACCTACAGGAGCCGGGAAAGTTCACAATACAGTATACAAATTGGCAGAAGTATAGTGGCACAGGGTCATTAACATTTCAGATGGTATTGTACTCAAGTGGAAAGATAATGATCTACTATAACAATATGAATGCGACACTGAATTCAGCAACAGTAGGAATAGAGAACAGCACAGGTACAGATGGATTACAGATAGTATATAATGGGAACTATGTACATAACAATATGGCAATAAGGATAGAGGCAGCGCCGGAGTGGTTATTGACGAATACATTTGGAGGGATGTTGTATAATGGAAACAGTATGGCAGTAGAGTTAACATTCAAGACAGAGGATTATCCGTTAGGGTCATATTCGATGGATATGGTAATACAGAGCAATGATCCGGTAACTCCGAGTGTAACAGTGCCTATACAGATGGAGATAGTAATTCCGGTAGAGTTGACAGGATTGACAGCAAAGTCAGACAGGGATAATGTGGTAATAGAATGGCAGACATCAACAGAGACGAACAATCAGGGATTTGAGATACAGAGGAAGTTAGAGGGAGTAGAGAGTTGGACGGTAGCAGGATATGTAAGTGGAAAAGGCACGACGACAGAGCGGCAGACATATCAGTATGTAGATAAGCAATTAAGAGCAGGGAAGTATATATACAGACTAAAACAGATAGATCTTGATGGAACGATAGAGTATAGTCAGCAGATAGAAGTAGAGGTAAGAGTGCCGGAGGAATATGTATTATATCAGAATTATCCGAATCCGTTCAATCCAACAACGACGATAGAGTTCAGTTTACCGGAGAAGAGTGAAGTGGTGATGAGCATATATAATTCATTAGGAGAGAAGGTAAGGGAGTTAGTAAACGGAAGTATGGAAGCAGGATATCAGAGGGTTGTATTTGATGCAAGAGAATTACCATCGGGGACATATGTATATCAGATAAATGCAAAGGGAAGCACAAAGTCATTCATTCAATCTAAGAAGATGACTCTGGTTAAGTAAATTATTTTACATCATCTGATTAAAAAGGGCAACTTATAGTTGCCCTTTGACTTTTTAACGAAAATAAAATTATTGAGGATCTCAAAAAATGAGAAAACTATTTTTATTCTTTACTGTAATTATTTCACAACATTTTGTTATAGCTCAGATAAGTGAAGGTGGAATTCCCAAAGGTTGGTCATTATCAGCTGAAGGTATTCCGGTTATTACAATGCCAACAATTGATAAACGAGCTCTGATTGAGGAAGACCTATATGAAGAATCTCTGGGTATTCCGTTCAGATTTGGTTTCCCGCATCAGGTTTCTATTGATTTATTAAAAGAAGCTAAAAAAGAAATTCTTCCGGATGGAAATGTACTATTCAGACTTAAAATAATTGCTCCGGATGCTACTACAATTAATTTAACTTATTCTGATTTTTATTTACCTCAGGGTGCAAAATATTTTATTTATTCTGAAGACCGGCAGGAGTTGATCGGAGCATTTACAAGTCGTAACAATAAAGAGGATGGATTATTTGCAACCGGACTTGTGAGAGGTGAAAGTATAATTCTTGAAGCTCAGATTCCCGGATACTTGGTTGAAGAAACGCATATAGTTATTGCAACTGTTGTACACGGTTATAAAGATGTTTTCTCAAGTTTCAGTAATTGGGAAGATTTTGGTCAATCGGGTGCTTGTAATATTAATGTAAAATGTCCGGAAGGTCAACCATGGGAAAATGAAATCCGTTCAGTTGCGATGATTCTAACAGCAGGTGGATCAAGGTTGTGTAGTGGTGTTATGGTTAATAATGTCAGACAGGATTTAACTCCTTATTTTCTTACTGCAAATCATTGTATGATCAGTAGTCCGAATACATGGATAATTATGTTTAACTATCAAAGTCCAACCTGTGCTAATATAAACGGACCTTTAAATTATACAGTAAGTGGCACTCAGACGAAAGCCACCAACTCTGCTTCTGATTTTGCATTGTTGTTATTGAATGAATCTCCACCTGATAGTTATCAGGTTCATTATGCTGGTTGGAGTGCTATTGATGTACCAGCTGACTCCGGAGTTGGTATTCATCATCCATCCGGCGATATTAAAAAAATTTCTTTCAGTGGACAGGCATTTGAGCACGACACCTGGAGTGGTACACCAGCTAATTCGCATTGGAGAGTTAGATGGCATCCTGCTGGCCTTAGAGGAGTCACTGAACCGGGTTCATCAGGTTCACCTATTTTTGACCAGAATCATAGAATAGTTGGACAATTGCACGGTGGTCCCTCTTCCTGTACAGCATCTGACAAATCTGACTTGTATGGAAAATTTTCTATGTCGTGGAATTATGGAACTACTCCTTCCACACGATTAAAGGATTGGCTCGACCCGGATAATACGGGTACGCTTGTTCTCGATGGTTGGGATCCTTCTATGGTTCCACCCGATACTGTAGCACCTACATCAATAATTGATTTAGCTGTTACTGATCCGACTTCAAATACTTTAAAACTAATTTGGACTGCTCCTTTTGATACTACTCAAGGTGGAGTAAGAAGATATCTGATAAAATATTCATCCAATCCAATTACAGATACGGTTGCATTCAATAACGCCACTACAATTCCAAATAATTTAGTTCCAAAAGCACCTGGTGAAACTGAAACATTTACTGTAACTGGTTTACCTTTCAATACGACTTATTACTTTGCTCTAAGATCAAGTGACAGATGGAATAACTGGTCCGATGTATCCAACAGTCCATCAGGAACAACATTATCAGCACCGGTAATCAGTGTAAGTCCGGCATCAATGTTAAAAGTACTGA
>FWPU01000553.1_pt1 | contig 121694 bp, 117 predicted proteins | sample 2228361 | NCBI WGS metagenome assembly FWPU01 (sample SAMEA103939777, study PRJEB20133) | metagenome | reverse complement strand
CGAGGTAGGCGGGGAACTTCAGCGCGATGACCATGTCGATGCGCAGCCCGTTGGACTCGGACAGGTCGAGCGAGCGCCACACGGCCATCTGATGCAGCAGCTCCGTCGCGGGGTACCACTTGCCCGCGACGACCACCTCCTCGGCCTCGTGCCCGGCCTGCCGAAGCGCCCGCACCAGGGCCTCGGTGTGGGTCTCCGCGCCGCCGTGCACGAACGGCGTCTGGGGGTGGACGACGGCGATCCTCACCTTCCGCTCCGCTCGCGCCCACCGGGGAGCGCGGTGACACGGCGCCCGCACCGCTCGGCGCGCGGGTCGATCCCTGGGATGACGTCGTCGCTGCTCATCGGCTCCGTGAGGGTAGCACCGCACGGACCCTCACCGGCCACGGCGCGGTCGCGCGGCCGGATCGCGTCTCCACACCGCCTCCACAGCCTCTCCATCGGACCGTGACGCGCCCCTCCTATGGTGGGCTCGGTCTCGGATGGCGCCGAAGCCCCACGTGACGTGGAGGTGGTGCTCGGGTGCACGTGATCGGACGGATGGCCCTGCTGCTGGCGCTCGTCTCGGCGGGGTGGGGCGCCATCGCGGCCTTCCTCGCGGTCCGGCGGGGGCGGGCTCCGCTGGCCCGGACGGCGGAGGGCGGTCTCCGCGCGGCGGCGTTCGCCCTCTCCGTGGCCGCGGTGGCCTTGTTCGCCGCGCTGGTCGGTCGGGACTTCTCGCTCGAGTACGTCGCGTCCTACACCAGCCGCAGCCTCTCGATCTTCTACACGCTCGGCGCCTTCTGGGCCGGGCAGGAGGGGTCCTTGCTGCTCTGGGCGTGGCTGTTGGCGCTGTCCGGGGCCGCCGTCGTCCACCAGAACCGGAGCCGCAACCGCGACCTCATGCCGTACGTCGTCGGCGTCATCGGCGTCGTCCTGTGCTACTTCGTCGCACTCGTGGCGTTCGTCGCGAACCCCTTCGACACGCTCCCGACGACGCCGCCGGACGGCCAGGGCCTCAACCCGTTGCTGCAGAACTACGGCATGTGGATCCATCCGGTCACGCTCTACGCGGGGTACGTGGGGTTCACCGTGCCCTTCGCGTTCGCCATCGCGGCGCTCGCCACCGGCAACCTCGGGGACACCTGGATCCGGACGGTTCGGAAGTGGACGCTCTGGGCGTGGGTCCTCCTGACGGTGGGCATCGTCTTCGGCGCTCGATGGGCCTACGTGGAGCTCGGCTGGGGTGGCTACTGGATGTGGGACCCCGTCGAGAACGCCAGCCTGCTGCCCTGGCTCACCGGGACCGCGTACCTCCACTCGGTCATGATCCAGGAGAAGCGGCGCATGCTGAAGGTGTGGAACGTCTTCCTGATCGTGGCCACCTTCGCGCTGACCCTCCTCGGGACCTTCCTCACGCGCTCCGGGGCGATCGCATCGGTCCATTCGTTCGCCACCTCGACCATCGGCCCCCTGCTGATCCTGGCGATCGTGGCCGTCGTGGTGATCGGCGGCGCCCTCATCGTCTGGCGGCTCCCGGAGCTCCGGAGCGAGGATCGGATCGACGCGCTCGTCTCGCGTGAATCCTCGTTCCTCGTGAACAACCTCGTGCTGCTCGCCATGGCGTTCACCGTGTTCTGGGGCACGGTGTTCCCCTTGATCGCGGAGGCCGTCCGCGGCGTGAAGCTCGCCGTGGGGCCGCCGTTCTTCAACGCCCTCATGACGCCGCTCGGGATCGCCCTCCTCGGGCTGGCTGGTGTCTGCCCCCTCCTGGCGTGGCGCAAGACGTCGGCCCGGAACCTCCGCCGCAACTTCACCGTCCCGGCGCTCGCCGGGGCCGTCGCCGCCGCGGCGCTCGTCGCGCTGTCACGGGGCCGGCATCTCGGCGCGATCGCGGTGATGGCGCTCGGGACCTTCGTGTTCGCCAGCATCGCGCAGGAGTTCTGGCGCGGCGCCCGGGCTCGTCGCGCCACGCGGGGCGAGGGATGGATCCGTTCGACGCTGAACCTGTTCTCCCGCAACCCCCGGCGCTACGGTGGCTACCTCGTCCACCTCGGCGTGGTGATCCTGCTCATCGGCGTGGCCATCAACGTCTCCTACAAGGTCGAGAAGCGCCTCTCCTCCGTGGCCATCGGCCAGTCGGCCGAGGTCGGCGGGTACACGATCACCCTGCGGAACATGCTGACCGAGATCACCCCCGAGCGCTCCACGGTCATCGGGGTCTTCGGGATCCGTGACCCGGACGGACGCGATCTCGGAACGGTCCGTTCGAGCAAGTCGTTCTACGTGACCCAGGAACAGCCCTCCACGGAGGTCGGCATCCGCTCGACCCCGCTGGCCGACATCTACGTGATCCTCACGACGCCGGACACCGAACGTGGCGTGGCGGCCGTCTCGTACCTGATCAACCCTGGCATGTACTGGCTGTGGCTCGGCAGCCTCGTGATGATCGCCGGCGGGGCGGTGGTCGGGTGGCCGGAGCGGCGACGGAGGGGAGCCATGGAGGTGACCCATGCGACGCGGGTGCCGGTCGGAGCCGGTGTCAGCTCGTAGGCAGGCGCGCGGGCTCGCCTTCGCCGTCCTGCTGGGCATGGCGCTCGTCGGCGTGCTGCCGCGGGTGGCGCTCGCCAACGCCCACCTCGTCCACCCGCAGGTCGAGGTGGGTCCGAGCATGGGCCCAGCCGGTCCGAGCGAGGTCCCGGTCAGCCCCGAGCTGAAGGAGGTCCTCACGCAGCTGATGTGCCAGTGCGGCTGCAACCTCGACGCCTACCAGTGCGACCAGACCATGACCTGCAGCGTGTCGAAGATGATGTGGAGACAGGCGCGGACGCTCGTGGAGCGGCGGGGCGTGGCGCCGGAGCGGGCGCTCGAGCTCTTCGCCCTCGACTACGGGGAGCGCGTGCTCGCGGCACCGACCAAGCGTGGGTTCAACCTCACGGCCTGGATCACCCCCTTCGTCGCCCTGGTGCTCGGAGCCGCGGCCGTCGCGGTCACCCTCCACCGGTGGAGGCCGCGAGCGATCCCCGACGCCGTCGAGGCCACGAGCGGGATCGATCGGCGGTACCTGGACGAGATCGAACGCGAGCTTCGGGAGGACGGGTGATGCTCCTCGCGGCCATCGGGACGTTCCTGCTCCTGCTCATCGTCCTCTACCTCATCGTCGCCCCGCTGGCGCGAGGGGAGCCCGCCGATCCCGAGCGAGACGCGTCCGCGCTGCTCGCCCGCAAGGAGCGGCTCCTCTCCGACATCCGCGACCTCGACATGGACCTCGCCACCGGCAAGATCGAGGAGCAGGACCATCGCCGCCTGCGCGCCGCCCTCCTGGCGGACGCGGCCCAGATCCTGAGGGCCCTCGAGGAGGCGGGGATCGACGCATCCGGTGAGGAACCCGCCGCAGCCGTGTCCGGAGAGGCGGCGGTCGGGCCGCGGGATACGGAGCCGCTCGCCGAGGAGGCGCGGCTGGAGGCCCTGATCGCGGCCAGGAAGCGGGAGATCGCCTCCTCGGCATGCCCCTCGTGCGGGGCCCCGTCCGCCCCGGGACACGCCTCCTGCGGGCGATGCGGCACCGAGCTCGCAGGGGGGGGTGCGGGATGAACGAGCGGCCATCCCCTGCGGCCACGCTGCCCGACGCGGGACCGCGGACGCCGCCGCCGAAGACCGGGCGGAGACGGATCGCGGGCATCCTCGCGTTCGCCGTGCTCGGCGGGCTCGTCCTCGCCATCCTGGGGGCGACCCTGAAGGTCAACACCGGGCACCGCCTCTCCATGGACCCCTCGGGGCCGGCCCCGGACTTCACCCTCCCGTTGCTCCGGGGCGAGGGGTCGCTGACCCTCTCCGACCTCCGCGGCCGGCCGGTCCTGCTCAACTTCTGGGCTTCGTGGTGCGGCCCCTGCAAGCAGGAGGCTCCGGTCCTGGCCGCCGGTTGGAGGAAGTGGCGCGACTCCGGCGTGGTCTTCCTCGGCGTGAACACCCAGGACAGCCGGAGCGCGGCTCTCGCGTTCGAGGAGCGGTACGGGATCGAGTACCGGAGCGTCGTCGACGAGAACGGGAGGGTGACCTCCACGTACGGCGTCACCGGGTTCCCCGAGACGTTCTTCATCGATGCGCGCGGCATGATCGTCGCCAAGTACGTGGGTCCCATGGACGGACCCACCCTCGACGCGTACGTGAGCGCGCTCCTCGAGAGGACCTGAGGATCGGATGGACACGCAGCGGCTCAAGATCGCCCTCTTCCTCATGGCGATGGGAGCCATCGGGCTCGCCCCCATCCTGCTGGCGATGGTGTACGCGATCCGGAGACGGCTGGAGCGGGACCGCGACGACGACCGCGCCTCCCGCTCGGTCATACGGATCCTCGCCGCGGTCACCGGCGCGCTCGTCGTGGTCGGGGGCATCCTCGCCTGGACCTTCGCGGAGCCGGGCGCACCGCCGGCCCGGTCGCACGGCGACGAGGGGATGGCCGGCGGGACCCTCGCAGAGGCGGGGGTCCCCTCGGAGCTCGCGGGCCAGCCGCTCACCGGACACCTCGAGGGAGCCGAGGCGATCGCGGCCATCCAGCGGCTGCACGGGGCGGACATCCCCCTGACCGAGGCCGAGGTCGCCGTCTACGGGAACGGCTCGGCCACCATCTGGCGCTCGGGCGCGCCCGACACGGCGACCGCGGCCGAGCAGGTGGAGCGCATGCGGGATCGGATCGCGGACGGGGGCTCACCCTTCGACGCGCCCCATCCGATCCGTGGTCACACCGGTGTGTACGTGACCTCGGGCATGGGGCTGCGGCACTTCTTCTTCGCTCGTGGGACCTCGGTGTGGTGGCTGGCGGCCGAGCCGGACATCGCGCGCCGCGCCCTGCTCGAGACGCTGGAGGCGGCCGCATGATGCTCATCCACCTGCTCGGCGGCATCGCCGCGGTCGGCGTCGCGGCCATCGCGGCGGCGACGTTCTCGCTCGGTTGGCCGCGTGGGAAGCTCGAGACGATCGCGACGTGGACGCTCGGTCTGCTGGCCCTGCAGGTCGCCTCCGGCACGCTCCTGCTCACCGGGTCCAACGACGGGCCGGGGCTGCTGCACGTCGTCGCGCCCCTGATCGCCCTGGCGCTCGTCGGCGGGCTTCGCCTGGTCGAGCCGAGCGCCGCCGAGCCCAGCCCGATCCTCGGCGCCGCGTTCACCCTCGCGGCCATCGGCGCGGTCGTCGCGCTCGTGACCGGCCTCGCCGAGGGTTGATGCGCGGGGCCGTCAGGCCGGCCCGGGCCCCTCCCCCCGCTCCGCGCGCAGACGCTCGAGCTCAGCCTCGAGCACGGCCACCCGGTCGGCGAGGGCCGCGGTGAGCTCCCCGAGGTCCGCGAGGAGCCGGTCGTACCGCCACGAGATCGGCCGGAACAGGCGGAACAGCCGCACCTTGAGCCGCCGCCGCCACCGCCGCCGCGAGGCCAGGTTCGGCTCGCCCCGCGGGATCACCTGCTTCTCGTCCTGCCGCATGAGCAGGGCGAAGTCGTGGAGCGCGTCCCGCACGCCCGTCGTGTCCATCCGGGCGCGCGGCGTCGCCTCCTCGGCCCAGTAGAGCTCCCGCGCGAGGGCCTCTCGCATCTCGTTCTCGCTGCTCATCCGCGCGATGAGGGTAACACCCGCCTCCACCCCCGCCTCGAGCCACCCCCGCTGGACCTCCCGACGCTCGTCACGCATACTTCGCCCAGCATGTGGGACGAGCTCGACGACGCGCTGCGGGCTGCCGCGTTCGCCTACCTCGACGAGCTCTGCCGTCGGAAGGGGGACCACCTCTCCTACCGGGACCTAGAGGCGTTTCGGTTTCAGGGACGCCGGATCTCTCTCATCCAGCGCATGCGGGGCATCCGCGTCGTCTCTGGCCTGTCGGCCGCCCTCAGCATCCTCACGACCTATCGCGCCCGGCCGGAGGAGCGGCCGTACGACGACGCGGAGGGCCCCGACGGGTACTGGCGCTACAAGTGGCGCGGCACGGATCCCGACAGCTACGACAACGTGGCGCTCCGGCATGCCATGCAGATGGGCAAGCCGCTCATGTGGTTCGTGGGCGTGGCACCCGGGATGTACCTGCCCATCTACCCGGTATGGCTGGTGGATGAAGAGCGGGCGCACCACCAGTTCGTTCTCGCCCTGGATCAGGAGCTACGGAGCCAGTGGCGCGACCTCGCCGGCGGCCACCCCGCGGACCTCGCCCTGCGGCGTCAGTACGCGCAGACAGTGGTGAAGCAGCGCCTACACCAGCGCGTCTTCCGCGAGCGGGTGCTCATCGCCTACGAGTCTCAGTGCGCGCTCTGCCGGCTCCGTCACCCTGAACTCCTGGACGCCGCGCACATCAAGGAGGATGCGGAGGGAGGCGAGCCGATCGTGCCGAACGGCCTCGCGATGTGCGCCATCCACCACCGGGCCTTCGACGCGCAGGTGCTCGGAATCCGCCCCGACTACATCGTCGAGGTACGCCGGGACGTTCGCGAGGAACGAGACGGCCCCACCCTCCGACACGCCCTCCAGGGCCTCCACCGGGCGCAGCTGATCCTGCCCCGACAGCGAGCCGCATGGCCCGACCGGGAGCTCCTGGAAGAGCGGTTCGAGCGCTTCCTCCGCGCCAGCTGACAGCGAGTTTGCCTGTTGCTTGGCGGAAACGTTGGCTGCTTGATCGGGGCAGCTTGCTCCACGATCCTGTAGGGGCGTACCACAGGGCTAGCGCAGAAGGACAAACCGTCAGAAGGGACGAAGCAATGTCGATCCAGGTCAATGAGACCCCCATAGCGGCGCTTCTCTACGGGACGGATCTGTACCGCGTGCCCCTGTACCAGCGTGACTTCGCTTGGAGAGGCGAGGAGATCGCCCAGTTCTGGGAGGACGTGCGCCGCTCCACCTACGACCCGCAGCCCTACTTCTTCGGTTCGTTCATTCTCGTTGGCACATCCAACAACACGCTCTACGAGGTCCTCGACGGTCAACAGCGCCTGGCAGCCTTCACGCTCCTCCTCGCGGCTGCACGCGACGTGCTTCCCCAAAGCGACACGAAATGGCACCAGCTGTTCGAGGAGGGACTGAGACGACTCGACATCGGCGGGGCGTTTGGCGGGGGGCTTACGCGCCGCCTGCACCTCAATCGTCGTGACGACGAGTATCTCGCAAGCATCCTCGATGGCGCAGCCGGCAAGCCACAGTACCGCTCCCATCGCCTTCTGAGAGCTGCCTACGAGTTCCTCAAGAAGGAGATCGCCTCGCTTTTCCAAGAGGAGGGCCACGACCAGGTCTGCAGCGGCCTGCAAAAGGCACTTACGGAACGACTTCGAGCGATCAGGATCGTGATGTCCGATCCAACGAACGCGCAGATGGTCTTCGAAGCCGTTAACTCCGCTGGCCTGGACCTCAGCCAGGCCGACCTCGTGAAGAACCACATCCTGCGCTCTGCCCCTGATACAGAGGCCGAACACCTCTTCTACAAGTGGGAGGACCTCGTCTCGAGAATTGAGGAGATTCGTGAGCAAGTAACCGACTTCATCAGAACGTCGCACGTCTCGAGGTACGGCTTCTTGAGGAAGCAGGATCTCTACAAGGCCATCCGACAGACCGTCGATGCCAAAACCAGCCCGAAGGCCTATCTCAACGGCCTTCTGGAGGACGCTAGGCTTTGGAGCCAGCTTCGAAGCGGGGGCTTCGAGCTGGGACCGACACTCAAAGAGCGTGTGAGTCGAGACGTCGCCGACCTCCGCACGTTCAACGTGAAGCTCGCAGTTCCGGTGCTCCTGGCGATGGGACGCTGGGCGGAGGATGTTCCGGAACACTTCGCCGACGGCGTTCGCTGGCTCCGGGACTTCTTCGTGCGGTACTCGATCGTTGCAGGTCTCCCATCTAACGCCATCGAGCAGGACTTCTCGAAGTGGGCTGTTGCCATCCGCCGGGGGAGCCTTGAGCCGGACGAGTTGAGGAACCTCCTCCGGGAGCGCGCACCAGGGGACGAAGGCTTTCGCGAGAGCTTCGAACAATTCGCGCCGCAATCGCCTCGAGTCGCGAGAGTCATCCTTGCTCGGATCAACGATCACCTTGAGCCCTCGAACGTCATAACGAAGACCTTGGACGGCGGTGGCGTCGTTCACCTCGAGCACGTGATCCCTCAGTCGCCTGAGAACTGGCAATCGGAGCTGGAGGAGTTCGAGGCTTCGGGTCTCAACTACGATGAGGTGGTACACAACATCGCCCACCTTACGCTGCTTCCTCCCGGGATCAACATCGAAGCCGGAAACCTTTCCTTCGCGCAGAAGCGTTGGGCTTATGAGGGCCGGTCTGGTCCCGATGACCCCGCACCGCTCTCGCCGGCGCCGATCAATCGGGCCCTCGCACAATGGGAGCAATTCGGCCCGGCGGAGTTCGAGGAACGCCGCGAATGGTTGGCGTCCCAGGCGGTCGCTGTCTGGACCCTGTAGGAAACAGACCAATACCGTCACCGGGATCTGACGATCGGGGGTGGGATCGGTACCCTCGCGCGCTGTGATCGAGCGCACAGCGAACGGGGGGCCATCGGCCGTATCAACGGCCCATGCAGACGTGTGGGTCCTCCTCTTCACGGAGGGTTTGACCGTGAGGTATCCGGCCGAGGTCTATGCGCAAGGTGCCCGGGCGGTCCAAGAGGCGGAGCGCTGGGCGGCGATCCTGGCCGCCGAGAGCCGCTCGCCAATCGAGCGTCCGTTCCCCGACCGCTGGGAAGTGGGGGACCTGTCGATCCGGCTTGCGCGTACCGCGCGACCATCATCCACGTCGGATCTGTGGGTGGGGACCCATTGGACCCGGCACGGATACCCGGAGCCCGAGGCCGTGCTCTTCGAGAGCGAGACCGCGGCACGCGAATGGGCACTCGGTCCGCTCCCGAGTGGAGCCCCGGTCGAGGTTCACGACACACCCTGGTCGAGGGATGTCGTGTTCCGCCTCGCTGACGAAGGGGAATGCTCGCAGGTACAGCGCGCAAAGGTGGTGACCTGAGCCGTGCCGCTGTTCCGCGTCACCGCGGCGCAGGCGGAGCTCTACACGATCGAAGCGTTCGTCCGTGCGGCCACGCCCGCAGAAGCCGAAGAGAAGCTGGTCCTGGCGCTGGAGGACGGGACAGCCGCAGCGTTGGGGGAAGGTGCGTCGGTTCCACTGCTCACCCGGGACATCGACGGCTCCGAGCTCGAGATCCTTGACATCACCGACGTCACAGAGAGCCACGATCCTTCCCCATCGGGCGGGGCGCAGCCCTCATGCCTGCTGTGTGGTGCCCCCGTCCGCTGGACCGGCACGCCCGCCGAGCGTTCACCGACCGGCAAGCTCATTCCCGGTCCCTGGATCCACGTACACAACCCGTACGCCGAAGCCGGGATCGGCCTTTAGTCGGCCGGTTCCTGTCCCGTCGCGACGTCGTGCTCGTCTCCGAGCAACACCAGCCAACACTCACCAGGACCGCCGGCGGCCGCGAGATCGCTGTGGAAGTTGACCTGGTACTGGACCCGCTGTACACGGGTCCGCCGCTGGACCTCATCGAGCGTGAGCAAGACGGCGAACGGGCGGCCGTAGTCGTTCGCGTCGCTGAGGACGATGAACGCGAAGAGATACCGGTCCCCGAGCGCGCGGGCCATCTCGTACTCCCGCTCCGTGGCCCCGAAGAAGAATCCCTCGAGTGAGGCGTTCCGCACCCGCTTGCGAGTCGTCTTCATTTCGACGAGGCACAGCCGCGGGAAGAAGGCGTCCACGTTCTCGCGGCGAATCGGCGGGGCGGGCTCCGGGGTCATGACGAGGTCGAAGGTCTGGGTTCCGAAGAGCCCGGGCTTGCCCACGAGCTCCAGGATTCTGCGCTTCGTGCGAAGGTCGACGACTTGGAACCGGGGATCCGAGAGAAGCAGCCGGAGCCCGGCCTTCTCGGTCCGCTTGTTCGAGTAGCTCTTGGTGAAGGGATTCGTCATGACGTGCTCATGATCCGCTTCGAGCCCGCGCGGATCAACGAGGGATCCGGCACCCACACATCCCGTCCCTCCCGGGGGCTGCTCGCCCACCGGACGACATCAGAGACCCGAGGGGAGGCGGACCGCCTCGGGGCCGCGGGCGATGAGGCCCGCGAGGAGGGCCACCCGCTGGGGGACCGTCGGGAGCTCGATCCACTCGCGATCCGAGTGGTCGTCGCCGCCCACCGGGCCGAGGCCGTCGAGGGTCGGCACACCGAGGGCGGCGATCGTGTTCGCGTCCGAGCACCCGCCGGTGCTCGCATCGCGCAGGTGGAAGCCCAGCTCGGCCGCGATCCCGCGGGCGAGCGCGACGAGCCGCTCGGTCGCGGGCGTGCGCTCCATCGGGGCGTGCTCGCGGACGAGGTGCAGCTCGGCCTCGACGCCGTCCACCCACGGCCGCGCCACCAGCTCCCGCAGCGCCTCCTCCACCCGCTCCTGCGCGGCGAGCGTCACCGCGCGGATATCCACCTCGAGCTCCGCCCGCTCGGGGACGACGTTCGGGCGAGAGCCGCCCCGGAGCACACCGACGTTCACCGTCGTCCCCTGGGCGGGGTCGTTGAGGCCCTGGAGCGCGAGGAGCAACCGCGCGGCGGCGAGGAGGGCGCTTCGGCCGCGCTCCGGCTCGACCCCCGCGTGGGCCGCCCGACCCCGGAGTCCGATCCGCCCCGTCGTGACCCCCTTGCGGGCCGAGACCACCGACCCGTCCTCCCGCGCCGCTTCGAGGACCAGGGCCACGTCGTGCTCCCGCGCCTCCGCGCGGATCCGCTCGCGGGAGGCGGGCGAGCCGATCTCCTCGTCGGGCGTGACGAGGAACGTGATCGCGGTGGGGCCGCCGAGCTCGACCGCCGCGCGCGCGGCGAGGAGACCGAGCACGAGTCCCCCCTTCATGTCGCAGACCCCCGGCCCGAGGACCCGCCCGCCCTCGACCCGCAGCGGGCGGGCCGCCGCGGTGCCCCGCTCGAACACCGTGTCGGCGTGCCCGACGAGCAGGACCCGGCCACGCCCCCGCCCCTGGAGGCGCCCGACGAGGAGATCCCCGAGCCTGGTCCCGCCGGCGAGGGGACCGCAGGGGCACCGCTCGAGCTCCCACCCGTCGCGCCGCATCCAGCCCTCGAGGACGTCGAGGACGGCGTTCACGCCGGCGGGATCGTCGGTCCCGGAGTCGATGGCGACGAGCTCCCCCAGGTCCGCGAGGAACCGCTCGGGATCCACGGACGGGACGAGCTCGCGCGGGTCGGACGCGCTCATCGCCGCCGCTCGGCCCTCCCCGGCGCCGCCAGCGGGTCCGCGAGCGCGCGGTCGACGGCCTCCACTCGCCGACGGCCCCGCTCCCCGAGCCGGGCCACGACGCCGGCGAGGACCGCCTCGGTCAGCGCGAGCGCGGCCACCATCGAGTCGAAGGGCGACGGAGCGTCGGGGTACGCGGCGAGGACGTGGTCGGCGACCTCGGCCACGGGCGAGAGCCAGGGGTCGGTGAAGGCGACCACCGTCGCCCCGCGGGCGGCCGCGGCCCTGGCGAAGACGATCGTGTCCTCCTGGTAGCGGCGGTAGTCGAAGGCGCACAGGACGTCGCCCCGGCCCACGTCGACGAGGGCGTACCCGCGGGGGTCGAAGGTGGAGCCGACGAGGACGCACCCGGGCCGGAGCATGTGGAGCTGCACGTACAGGTAGTGCGCGAGGAGCTGGCTGAAGCGGCCCCCGGTGAGCACCACGCGGCGGCGCTCGTCCGCGAGCAGCCGAACGACGGCCTGGAACTCCGAGGCCGGCACCGCGTGGAACGTGCGCTCCAGCGCCCGCGAGAAGGTTCGCAGGCTCTCCCCCAGGATCTCGTCGCGGCCCCGGAGCGCCTTGGCCGGGTACAGGGACACCGGCGAGCTCATCCGAGCCTGGACCTCGGAGCGGAGCGCCCGCTGGAACTCCGGGAAACCATCGAACCCGAGCTTCCGGACGAACCGGAGCACCGTGGGCGCCGCCACCCCTGCCTGCGCCGCGAGCTGACTCAGGCTCTCCAGGCCGGCCACCGGGTACGCGGCGAGGAGCGCGCGCGCGACCTTCCGCTCCGCGGGGGTGATCGAGCCCATCCGGTCCCGGACGAGCTCCCCGATCGTCGCCGCCTCGCCCCGTTTCGCCGCCCTGCCCATCTCCGCCTCCGAGCCGTGTGGTTACGATTCTTACAGCGGAACCCCGGTCGCGGTCAATGGTAACTCTCTTGACAGCCCCTTCCGGACGGGGGTACAAACGGAGCGTGCGTCGCCGAGGGGCGATGCTCACCGGACAGCGAGGGGGCGAGATGAGGCGGAACGGTTCCATCATCGTGCTCCTGCTGGCGCTCGCGCTCGTGGGGACGGCGTGCGCCGGCGGCGGCGAGGGCGGTGAGGGCGAGGGGGGCGGCGAGCCCATCCTGATCGGCTTCCCCGCGGACCTGAGTTCCACGTACTCCTACTACGACGTCCCCATGCGCGATGGCGCGCAGTTCGCGATCGACGAGATCAACGCGGCGGGCGGTGTCCTCGGCAGACCGCTCGAGCTGCGCGTGGTCGACCAGCGCAACGACGTCACGGAGACCACGAAGGCGACGCAGCGGCTCATCAACGAGGGCGTCGTGTACCTGATCGGCACGACCGGGGACGCAGCGGTGGCCCAGGGGACGCTCGCCTGCCAGAGCGGCATCCCCGTCTCGACGGGCGACGGCACCGCTCCGACGCTCGTCGGCGACATGGGCGAGTGCGCCTTCCAGCTCGTCATGAGCGACAACGTCCAGGGGGCGGTGGTCGCCGAGTACGGGATCCAGCAGGGCTACCGCACCGCGTACCTCCTCGGCTCCCCCGACTACCCGTACACGGCGAACCTGCCCGAGTACTTCCGGCAGGCCTTCGAGCGGGGCGGCGGGAAGGTGGTCGGCGAGGACTCCTACGTCATCGGCGCCGGGGACTTCTCCGCGGTGGTGACGAAGATCCAGAACGCCGACCCGCAGCCCGACGTCATCTTCACCCCGATGTTCCCGCCGGACACCCAGGTGTTCATGCGCCAGCTCCGCCAGGCCGGGGTGGAGATCCCGGTCCTGTCCACCGACGGGAACTTCGACGAGTCCCTCAAGGAGGCCGGGGCCGCGGCGATCGACGGGATGGTCTTCTCCGCCTCGGCCTGCCCGCCCGAGCCCGACACGCTGCTCCAGGACTTCTACGACCGGTACCGGGAGGCCACCGGGAAGGACCCCGTCTCCATCGTGGTGGCCCTGGGGTACGACGAGATCTACGCCCTGAAGAGCGTGATCGAGCAGGTGGGCAGCGCGGAGCCGGCCGACATCATCCGGGGGCTCGCGAGCCTCGACTACGAGGGGGTCACCGGAAGGATCAAGATGGACCCCGAGACCCGTCGGGCCGAGAAGCCCGCCTGGCTCATCGTGGTGGAGGGCACCGAGTTCACCTGCGGCGGGAGCTCGTACCCGAGCTTCGTCCCCCCCGTGATCGGCTAGATGACGACCCCGTTCCTCGGCGTGGAGGCGCTCTCGGTCGCCTACGGCGCGATCCGGGCGCTCCGGGACGTGTCCCTCCACGTCGAGGAGGGGGAGATCGTGGCGGTCCTCGGCCCGAACGGCGCCGGGAAGACCACCCTGCTGCGGGCGATCGTCGGCGCGGTCCGCCCGCAGGACGGACGGATCACGTTCCGCGGGGAGCCCATCACGGGGGCGTCCCCGGAGTCGCTCGTCCGTCGGGGGATCTCCCTCGTGCCCGAGGGTCGCCACGTCTTCCCCCGCATGACCGTCCTGGAGAACCTGCTCGTGGGGGCGATCGCCCGTCGGGACGCGGAGGTCCGGGCGGATCTCGACGCCGTCTACGAGCTCTTCCCCGTCCTCGCCGAGCGGCGAGGGCAGATGGCCGGCACCCTCTCCGGGGGCGAGCAGCAGCAGCTCGCGGTGGCGAGGTCCCTCATGTCCCGGCCCCGCCTCATGCTGCTCGACGAGCCGTCCCTCGGACTCGCGCCCATCGTGGTCGAGCAGATCATGCGGCTCCTCGGCGCGCTCCGGGATCGGGGGGTCACGCTCCTGCTCGTCGAGCAGAACGTGCACCGCGCCCTGGAGCTCGCGGACCGCGCGTACGTCCTGTCCGTGGGGCAGATCGTGCTCTCGGGCGCGGCCGAGGAGCTCGCCGCGGGGTCGATCGAGCGGGCCTACCTGGGCTTCTCGTCGGTGGGGTGAGGGATGTCCCTGCGTGAGCTCGTCCAGCAGCTCGTGAACGCCCTGAGCCTCGGGAGCATCTACGCGCTCCTCGCGCTCGGCCTGTCCGTCGTGTACGGGGTCATGGGCATGTTGAACTTCGCCTTCGGCGAGCTCGTCACGATCACCGGCTACGCGATGTACCTGGCCACCGGCGAGGTCCCCTTCCTGGTCGTCGCGCTGTTCGGGATCGTCTGCTCGATGCTCGCCTCGATGGGCATGGAGCTCGTGGCCTTCCGTCCCCTGCGTCGGGCGAGCTTCCTCACGCTCCTGTTCACGTCCTTCGCCGTGTCCCAGATCATCCAGAACCTGTTCCGGCAGGTCGTCTCCCCCAGGCCGAAGGGCGTCCCCATCCCGGATCTGTTCGATCGCGCCATCCGCCTCGGCGGGATCCGGGTCGGGGTCCTGCCGCTCATCACGGCCGCCGTCGGCTTCGCGAGCCTCGCCCTGCTCACCGTGTTCCTCCGTCGCTCCCGCGCCGGCTTGGCGATGCGAGCGGCGGCCCAGGACTTCACCACCGCCCGCCTCATGGGCATCCGCGCCGACCGGGTGACGAGCCTCGCCTTCGCCATCTCCGGGCTGCTGGCGGGGATCGCCGGGGTGCTGTGGGTCGCGCGCCTCACCTCCGTCAGCCCCTCGATGGGGTTCACGCCGATCCTCCAGGCCTTCATCGCCTCGGTGATCGGAGGGCTCGGGAGCCTCTCCGGGGCGGTGGTCGGCGGGTTCTTCCTGGGGGCCCTGGAGGTCCTGCTCCAGGCCACCCTGCCGAGCGTCCTCGTGCCGTTCGCCCAGGCCCTCGCGCTGCTCGCGATCGTGGCGATCCTGTACGTGCGCCCCCAGGGGCTCCTCGGACGCGCCGGGGAGGCGATCTGATGCCGAGCCCGTTCGCGCCCGGACGCCTGCGCGACGCGCTCCTCGGCTCGGCGCTCCTCCTCGCTCCCCTCGTCCTCGTCGGCCTGTTGGTGCGATCGTCGGGCTCGCACCTGGCCGAGACGACGCTCGTCGCCTTCTACCTGGACGCCATCCTCGTCCTCGGGTTCCAGGTGTTCACCGGCCTGTCCGGGATCATCTCCTTCGGGCACGTGGCGTTCATGGCGATCGGCGCCTACGCGGCCGCCCTCGTGACGATCCCCACGGCGGTGAAGGCCACCGAGCTCCCAAGGCTCCCCGGGTGGCTCGCCGACCTCCAGGTCGGGCTCCTGCCCTCGGTCGCGATCGGGGCCCTGCTCGCGGCGGCGGTCGCCGCGGTTCTGGGCGGCGCCCTCGTCCGGATGCGCGAGTCCGCGATGGCCATGGGCACGCTCGCGATCCTCGTCGTGGGCAACAGCGTCCTGTCGAACTGGAGCCCGGTGACCCGCGGCACGATCGGGATCTACGGCGTCCCGCCCAACACCACCACGTGGGTCGCCCTCGGCGCCCTCGCTGTCGTGGCGTTCCTCGCGCGCGCGTACCGCTCCTCCCAGGCGGGCCTGCGCCTGCAGGCCTCCCGCGAGGATCCCGTCGCGGCCGCCGCGAGCGGGGTGAACGTGCCCCTCGCCCGGTTCGGCGCCTGGGTGGTCTCGGCGGCGATCATGGGCGCCGGCGGGGCGCTGTGGGCGCAGGCGTTCCTGGCCTTCGGGCCGGATGCGTTCTTCTTCGACACCACCTTCGCCCTCCTCGCCATGCTCGTCATCGGCGGGCGAGCGTCGGTGGCCGGGGCGGTGCTGGGGGCGGCCATCGTCACCCTCGTGGAGGACACCCTGGGCCAGATCGAGCAGGGAGGCCGCGTGCTCGGGATCGTCGTCCCCCACATCCCAGGGCTCGTGCGGTTCGCCATCGCCCTGCTCATCATCCTGGCCCTCGTCTTCCGGCCCCAGGGCCTGTTCGGGCGGTGGGAGCTCGACGACCTCGCGCGGCGGATCGGGCGGCGCCTGCGCCCGAGCCGAGCCCGCCCCGCGGTGCAGGTCCAGGGCGGGCCCACCGAGCTCGCGAGCCCGGTCGCGGCCGACGGTCCGGTCCTCGTGGCCGCCGGGATCGTCCGGACCTTCGAGGGCCTGCGGGCCCTGGACGGCGTGGACCTCGCGGTCGCTCCCGGGGAGATCGTCGGGCTCATCGGGCCGAACGGCTCCGGGAAGACGACCCTGCTCAACGTGCTTTCGGGCGTGCTCCATCCCGACGAGGGGACGATCCATCTGCTCGGCAGGGACGTGACGGGGCTCCGCGCCCACCGGATCGCGCGGATGGGGGTCGCGCGGACGTTCCAGAACATCCGCCTGTTCCCCGAGCTCACCGTGCTCGAGAACATCCAGGCGGCCGCGCCGGATCCGGGCGCCGAGGACGTGGCGCGGCTCGTGCGGACCCTCGCGCTCGAGCCGGTCCTCGACGAGCTCGCGGGCACCCTCGCCTACGGCGTGCAGCGCCGGGTGGAGATCGCCCGCGCCGGCGTGCGCCGACCGGCCGTCCTGCTCCTGGACGAGCCCGCCGCCGGGATGAACGAGGCCGAGTCCGACGAGCTGCTCGAGAGCATCCACGCGATCCGGGACCACCTCGGGTGCGCGGTGCTCATCGTCGACCACGACCTGCACCTGATCATGCGCCTGTGCCAGCGCATCCAGGTGCTGAACGAGGGGCGCACGATCGCCGTGGGATCGCCCGAGGAGATCGCGTGCGATCCCGCGGTGATCGAGGCCTACCTCGGCAGACCGGAGGAGCCGAAGCGGTCGCGACCCCGATCCGCCGCCGGCGGCGGGGGGGCGACGGGGAGGATCGACCATGCCCGGTGAAGAGCTCGTGATGTTCCTGCACGCCGACCTGTCCGGCCTCGCCCGGGGGCGGGGGTTCCCCGTGGCAGACCTGGAGGAGCGCCTGCGGAGCGGGGTCGGGTGGGTCCCCGCCGACCAGGCGCTCACCGCCTTCGGGCCGATCGCCGACCCGAACCCGTGGGGGCCGATGGGGGATCTCCGGCTCCTGCCCGACCCCGCCACGAGGGTGCGGGTGGACCTGTGGCCCGAGGTCGCGCCGCTGCACTTCTACCTGTGCGACGCGAGGCACACCGACGGCTCCGAGTGGGACGCGTGCCCCCGCACCTTCCTGCGACGGGCCCTCGCACGGCTCGAGGCCGAGGCGGGCCTGCGGGTCGTCTCCGGCTTCGAGCAGGAGTTCTTCCTGCGCGGTGCCCCCCAGGGACCGGCCTTCACGATGGAGGCGCACCGGGTCGTCGAGCCCTTCGGTCCCCTCGTGATGCAGGCCCTCGCCGAGGCGGGGCAGGAGCCGGAGATGTTCCTGCCCGAGTACGGCCCTGGTCAGTTCGAGCTCACGTGCCGCCCCGCCGAGGGCCTGGCCGGCGCGGACCGCGCGGCCATCATCCGAGAGGTCGTCCGCGAGGTCGCGCGCCGCCTCGGGTACCGGGCGACCTTCGCGCCCATCGTCGATCCCGCCGGGGTCGGAAACGGGGTGCACGTGCACCTCAGCCTCCGCGACCTGGAGGGCCGGCCAGTGACGTTCGACCCCGCTCGTCCGGGCCGGCTGAGCCAGGCCGCGAGCCGCTTCGCCGCCGGCATCCTCCGCCACCTCCCCGCCCTGTGCGCGATCACCGCCCCGAGCGTGGTGTCGTACCTCCGCCTCACCCCGCACCGCTGGAGCGCCGGCTTCACCGCCCTCGGCGAGCGCAACCGGGAGGCGGCGATCCGGATCACCCCCACCGTCGAGCTCGCCGGCGCCGACCCCGCCTCCCAGATCAACCTGGAGTTCCGGGCGGCCGACGCCGCGGCCTGTCCCCATCTCCAGCTCGCCGTCCTCGTCCTCGCGGGGCTGCGCGGCATCACCGAGGGGTACGAGGTCCCGCCCCTCGTCCAGCAGGACCCGGCCTCGCTCTCCGAGGAGGAGGCCGAGCGGCTCGGCGTCCGCCGCTTGCCCACCTCGCTCGCCGAGGCCCTCGACGAGCTCGAGCGCGACGAGGTGGTGCGGGGATGGTTCCCCGCCGAGCTCCTCGAGTGCTACCTGTCCCTGAAACGGACCGAGATCGGGCTGCTCGAGGGGCTCTCGCCCGAGGAGGCGTGCGAGAGGTACGTCGATGTCTACTGAGCTCCAGGCCTTCCTGCAGGACCTCCCCCTCACCGACCACCACTGCCATGGGGTGATGACGGCCGATCTCGATCGGCCCGCCTTCGAGGACCTCATCAACGAGGGGTTCGATCCGCCGCCGGCGGGCACCTCCCACTTCGAGTCCCCGATCGGCCTCGCCGTCCGGCGGTGGTGCGCCCCCGTCCTCGGCCTCGAGCCCCTCGTCGAACCCGAGCGGTACCTCTCACGCCGGGCCGAGCTCGGGGGCGAGGAGGCGAGCCGGCGGCTGCTGCGGGCCGCCGGCCTCGGCCGCCTCATCGTCGAGAGCGGGTACCGATCGGGCGAGGTCTCCGACGTCGAGCGGACCGGCCAGCTCGCGGGCGTGCCCGCCTCGGAGGTCGTCCGGCTCGAGGCCGTGGCCGAACACGTGGCGGCCTCGGGCATCGAGGCCGCGGGCTACCCCGACGCCTTCCGCGCGGAGCTCGCCGCGCGCGCCGCCCGAGCCGTCGGGCTGAAGACGATCGTGGCCTACCGCGGCGGGTTCGCCTTCGACCCCACGCCGCCCTCCGAGGCGGAGGTCGCCGAGGCCGCCGGCCGGTGGCTCGCGGCCGGCGGGGGGCGCCTCACCGACCCGGTGCTGCTGCGCTTCGGCATCTTCGCCGGCGCCGAGCTCGCCCGGGAGCACGGCATGCCGCTGCAGGTCCACGCGGGCTGGGGTGACCCCGACCTCACGCTGCACCTCGCCAACCCCTCGCTCCTCACCGACCTCGTGAAGGAGCTCGGGCGGATGGGGGTGAACGTCGTCTTCCTCCACTGCTACCCGTACCACCGGGAGGCCGCCTACCTCGCGGCGGTCCTGCCGAACGTGTACTTCGACGTCGGCGAGGCCATCACGTACCTCGGCCCGAGCGCGAGCCGCCTGCTCGCCGAGGCCCTCGAGCTCGCGCCGTTCACGAAACAGCTGTACTCCTCCGACGCCTTCGGCCTCGCCGAGCTGTACCTGGTGGGGGCGGCCCACTTCCGCCGGGGGCTCCAGGAGGTGCTCGGCGCCTGGGTCGCCGACGGGCGGTGCTCGGCCGCCGACGCCGAGCGGATCGCGCACCTCGTGGCGAGCGGCAACGCCGAGCGCATCTACCCGAGGAGGTGATGGCGTGGACCTCGTCGAGCGGGACGCGAGAGCCATCGCGGGCGTCGAGAAGCTCCGGTTCTTCCCCCTCGCGGTCGTGGGCGGCGAGGGCTCGTACCTGATCGGCGAGGATGGGCGTCGGCTCCTCGACCTCTCGGCCTCCTGGGGCGCGGCGAGCCTCGGCTACGGGCACCCCGCGGTGGTGACGGCGGTCGAGCGCGCCGTCCGCTCGATGCCCTCGGCGAGCATCCTCTCGAGCATCAACGAGCCGGCGGTGGCCCTCGCCGAGGACCTGCTGCGCCTCGTACCCGGCGACGGCGAGCGTCGGGTCTGGCTCGGCCACTCCGGCTCGGACGCCAACGAGACCGTGGTGCGGGCCCTCGAGCTCGCGACGGGTCGGCGCCGCTTCATCTCCTTCCTCGGCGCCTACCACGGGGGGACGGCGGGCTCGATGGGGGTCTCGGGCCACACCGCCCAGACCCACGCGCCGGGACGGGGCGGCGTGCTCCTGCTCCCCTACCCCGATCCCTACCGACCCTTCCTCGGCGGGGACCCGGCGGAGACGACCCTCGCGTTCCTGGAGCACCACCTGGAGACGATCTTTCCGCCCGAGGACGTGGCCGCGGTGTTCATCGAGCCCATCCAGTCCGACGGCGGCCTCATCGTGCCCCCGCCGGGGTTCCTCCGGGCGCTCGAGGAGCGGTGCCGACGACACGGGATCCTCGTCGTCTGCGACGAGGTGAAGGTCGGGCTCGGCCGGACCGGCCTCCTCCACGCCTTCGAGGCCGAGGGACTCCGGCCCGACGTGGTCACCTTCGGCAAGGGCCTCGGCGGCGGCCTGCCGCTGTCGGCGGTGGTCGGGCCCGCCGAGATCCTCGACGCCGCGACGGCCTTCGCCATGCAGACCACCGCCGGGAACCCGGTCTCCGCGGCCGCGGGCCGGGCGGTCCTCGAGACGATCGTCGGGGAGGGGCTCCCGGACGCCGCCGCCGAGCGCGGCCGCGAGCTCATGTCGGGGCTCCGCGAGCTCGCGGAGCGTCATCCGCTCATCGGGGACGTGCGCGGGCGGGGTCTCGCCATCGGCGTGGACCTCGTGCGGGACCGGGGGACGAGGGAGCCCGCCCCCAGGGAGACGGCGAAGGTCGCGTACCGGGCCTTCCAGCTCGGCGTCGTGCTCTTCTACGTCGGCCTGCGCTCCAACGTGCTCGAGATGACGCCGCCCCTCACGCTCACCTCGGAGGAGGTCGACCGCGCGCTCGAGGTGCTCGACCGGGCCTTCACCGACGTCGAGGCCGGCGGGGTCGCCGACGAAGAGGTCGCCGCCTTCGCGGGCTGGTGAGGCCACCCGGGCTTGCGATACTTGGCCCGTGCGAGCGGCGCGCGTGCACCGGTTCGGGGACCCCCTCGTCGTGGGCGAGGCCCCCGAGCCCTCCCCCGGGGCCGACGAGGTCCTCGTCGAGGTGGCCTTCGCGGGGGTGAACCCGCTCGACCTGTGGGTCACGCGCGGGACGGTGGCGGGCGGGAACCAGTCGCTCCCCTTCGTCCCGGGGGTCGAGGGCGTCGGCCGGGCCGAGGGGCGCTGGGTCGTCGTCCGCGGCGCCGGCGTCGGCGTGACCCGCGATGGGCTGTACGCGGAGCGGGCCGCCGTGCCCCGCGAGGCCCTGTTCGAGCTTCCCGAGGGCGCCGACCCCCGCCTGGCCGCGGCCCTGCCCGTGGCGGGAGGCACCGCCCTCGCCCTCACCCACCGCGTCGCGCGGGTCGAGCCGGGGGACCGGGCGCTCGTCCTCGGCGCGAGCGGCGGCGTCGGAACGGTGCTCCTCCAGGTGCTGCGGGCGGTCGGCGTCCGGGCATGGGGCCAGACGGGGGATCCGGAGAAGGCGGCCTTCGTGGCGGAGCAGGGGGCCGAGCGCGTGGTGGTGGCCGGCGCCCGGGACCTGCCGGAGGCCGTCGCGGCGCTCCGCCCGACCGTCGTCTTCGACCCCCTCGGCGACGGCTACACCGCGGCGGCGATCCAGGCGCTCGAGCCCTTCGGACGGCTCGTCCTCTTCGGCGTCTCCGCCGGCGCGACAGAGCAGCTGGACCTCCGGACCCTCTACCGCAAGGCGATCACCGTGCTCACCTACAGCGGGACCATCGAGCCCACCGCCCGCCTGCGGGAGACGACCGAGGCGGTCCTCGTGGAGCTCGCGGCGGGCCGTCTCCGCGTACCCGTGGACGCGGTCCTCCCGCTCGAGGCGGCCGCCGAGGCGCACCGTCGCCTGGAGGAGCGCCGGGTCCGGGGCAAGCTCGTGCTCGAGGTCGGCGGGGTCCGATGAGCGAGCCCATCGGCCCGACGAAGCGCTGGTACTTGGAGTCCTTCGACCCCCCGAAGGAGGCCCCCTTCCCCCTCGAGGAGTACCGCGAGCGCTGGGCCCGCACGCGCGCGGCCATGCAGGACGCCGGGGCGGACTGCCTCATCGCCTCCACCCCGGAGTCGATCTGCTACCTCACCGGCTACGCGGCCGAGTGGTACCAGGCCAACGGTCCCAGGGACTGGGTCCCCGGATCCTGCGTAGCGCTCCACGTGGACCGGGAGGAGCCGGTCCAGTTCGACGACCCCGAGGAGGTCACGCTCATCCGCTTCACGAGCGTGGCGACGGACGTCCGGATCGGCCCCGGGCTCGGGTGGGACATGCTCGACTTCGTCGTCGATGAGCTGCGGGGGCTCGGGTGGCTCCGCGGCACGGTCGGGGTGGAGCGTCGCGCCTACCGCCCCCACCCCGCCGCGGCCGCCTACCTCGACGCCGCCCTCCAGAGGGCCGGTGCCCGGGTGGTGGACGCGACCTCGGTCGCGCGCGGGGTCCGCCGCACGAAGTCCCCACGGGAGCTGGAGGTCGTCCGAGAGGCCCAGCGGATCGCCGACGTCGGCATGGCCGCCGCCCGCGAGGCGATGGCGCCCGGCGTCACCGAGCTCGAGGTCCACGGCGAGATGATCCGGGCGATGGCCGCCGCCGGGGGCGAGGTGGCGGCCATCCCGCTCCCGGTCCTCTCCGGCTACCGGGCCTCCACCGTCCACGGCCTCGCGAGCCGCCGCCGCCTCGAGCCCGGGGACGTCGTGAACGTGGACCTGTGCGGCGTGGTCGCCCGGTACCACGCGAACATGGCGCGGTGCTTCTCGATCGGCGAGCCCTCGCCCGCGGTCCGACGGGCGATCGAGGCGGTCACGGGCGCCGTCCCCCTCGTCGCCGAGCTGCTCCGCCCGGGCCTCCCGGTCCGGGACCTGCTCCGAGCGGTGGAGCGCTACTACCGGGAGGTCGGCCTGTGGGGCGAGCAGTGGTGGATCGGCGGGTACGAGCTCGGGATCGCCTTCCCGCCCGACTGGGTCGGCGACTTCTTCTACGAGATCGGCACCGACCCCGGTGAGGAGGTCTTCCGCCCGGGGGACGTCGTGAACTACGAGGCCAACTTCTACCTCCCCGAGGGCAAGGGCCTCGCCCTGTGCATCAACACCGCGGCCTTCGAGGAGCACGGCGCGGGGTTCCTCCAGGCCACCCCGCCCGACCTCGTCGTGATCGAGGCCTAGGTCTCCTCGAGCTCGTCGCGGATCGCCGAGAGCCACTCGAGGGCGATCCGGTCCTGCGGCCTCCCGGCCGCGCGCTTCATCCGGACCAGGTCCTCGCCCGGAGCCGCCGCAGCGCCAGGGCGAGCGCGCGGAGGTTCTCGGGGTGCGGAGCGCGAGGATCGGGCCGGATGGCGGCTCGGTCACCGGCCCCGGCCCCGCGCGAACCCGCGCGTCCGCTCCCACTCACGGACCGCGAGGCGCGCGCTCGCCGGGCGTCAGGCGGAGGCGCTCCCGGATGAGCGTGCGATCCACCCCCCTTCCCGGGCGAGGCACCAGCTCGAGCTCGAGCCCGCACGCCCGCAGGAGCCGATCCAGGGTCTCGAACCGGGGCGAGGTCAGCCGCCGCTCGATCCGCGACAGCGTGGCCTGCGGGATCCCGATCAGGCGGGCGAGCTCCCGCTGCCCGAGTCCGGCCATCCTCCTCGCCTCCCGCAGCAACGTCCCGGCGTCCACGGGCGGCGTGATAGCACTGACGCTATCGCCTCGCCGGGCTCACTTCGCCGGGGCCCAGATCGGGCCCTCGCAGTCGTCGCGCAGGGGCAGGGGCTCCGGCGGGCGGGGCTCCTGCGAGAAGTCGAAGGCCGAGAGCAGCGGCGTGGCCTCGCGGTCGCGGTGCGTGAGCTGCCGCAGCTCCCAGTTGTCCTCGATGAAGCGCAGGACGCTGGAGAACTCGCCGAGCTCGTGGCTGACCTTCCCCTGTTTCGCGTACGGCGAGATCACGATCAGCGGCACCCGGATCCCGAACCCGAAGTCGTCCACCTGGGGCGGCGGCACGTGGTCGTAGAAGCCGCCGTAGTCGTCCCAGGTGAGGAAGATGGCCGTCGTCGGCCACATGTCCGATCGCATGATCGCGTTGATCACCTTCGTGGACCAGTTCTCGCCGTGGCAGAAGTTGTACTCGGGGTGCTCGGAGAGCTCGAAGCGTGGCGTGATCCAGGTGACCGGCGGGAGCTTGTTCGCCCGGATGTCGCGGATCACGTTGTCCACGGGGAACATGTGCCGCTGCCAGCGATCGGGGTTCATCCGGTACCGGCGGATCGCGGCGTAGGCCGACCAGATGTAGCCGCGCTGATCCTCGGTCGCCGCGTAGTAGGCCCACGGGACGCCCTTGCGGTTCAGCAGGTCGCCGAGGGTGAGGAAGTCGAAGCAGGGATGGACCTTCTTCACGTTCCCCTCGGAGTCGACCACCTCGACGAGCTGTTCGGGCGGGGCGTCGCAGCCGAAGGTGTTCGACCCCCTCGTGACCCCCGGGATCCGCCGGGGGTTGTCGTGGGCGCCGCCGGACTGCGCGGCGATCGAGTACAGGTGGTTCGGGAACGACGGCCCCTGGGCGCTCGCGAAGAAGTTGTCGAACAGGACGAAGCGCCGGGCCCAGCGCCAGTAGTTCGGGAGCTGGTCCTTGTGCAGCTGCGTGTACGCCCAGTCCCCGTGCTCGCCCTGGTCGAACCCGTCCATCTTCCCGCCGTTCCAGGCCGCCAGGGCGCACTGGTAGCAGTGGGGGATGTCCCCGGGCAGGCGCCCGTCGGTGCCCCGCACGAGGGGGCGCGGCACCCCGTGGTCCATCCCCACCGTGGTCCCGTTGGCGCCCGGGAAGGTGCCGAACAGGTGGTCGAAGGTCCGGTTCTCCTTGATGAGGAACACGACGTGCTTGATGGGGAACCGGGTCTCGAGCTTCGTCGCGTCGAATCCGCCCTCCGGGCTGCCGGTGGTGATCACGCTCGGGCTCCAGGAGGGCCTGGGCGAGCTCGCGCCTCGGGGCTCGCCGCTCGCCCCCACGCAGGCCGCGAGGGCCGCCATCGTCGCGAGGAGGGCCGGGATGCTCCGGTGGGCTGACCGCATCGGCTCGCCCGAGCCTACCCGACGCGCGCGGAGCCGCCCACCTAGGGACTGATCACGTCCTCGAGGTCGAAGCTCAACGCGCCGGCCTCGCGCACCGACCGGTCCACCCCCCCACGACCCCAAAGCACGTAGATGGGCTCCTCGACCGGGCGCGGCACGTGCGCGGTCTTGCCCACGAGATCCCGCAGCTCCCGGCGACCGAGCGGCTCGGTCTGCCAGCGAGCCTCGCCTAGCAGTCCGGTCCGTCGTCCGCGCAGACCCAACACGTCCACCTCACAAGGCTCGCCGGACGTCGTCCACCATCTGCCCACCACCAGATCCTCGGGCAACTCGCCCCTCGCAACCAGACGGACCGCGTGGGCTCGCACCGCTTCCTCGAACACCCACCCGAGGTGCCGCTGCCATCGTCGCGCGTTCCGCCGGAGGGCGGCCCGACCTTGGCCCGCCTCGATCTCGGGCAGGCTCGGATACAGAACGGTGAACCAGAACGCGAGGTAGGGGTCGGCGATCTCGTACAGGGGCCTGGCCTTGGCGGGCGCCCCGATGGGAACAGACCTCCGCACGAAGCCGGCCGCGGTCAGCACCGCGAGGGGATGCTCGACGCGCTGATCGGCATCGGCCGCGATCTCCGTGAGACGCCTGCGTCCCCGACCGACCGCCGCGAGGATCCGCGAGTACCCCACCGCATCCGGGAGCTCCTCCCGGAGGATCCCCACCGCGTCCTCGAGCAACACCCCGCCCGGGGTTCCGGCCAGCCGGAGCAGGTTCTCCTCCGTCGTGGTGGACCCATCCCAGCTCAGGAGGTGGAGCGGGTACCCCCCGCACGCCGCGTAGGCCTCGAAGTACGGCACGGGGTCCAGCCGCGGCAGGAAGGCTCGTGCCTCGATCGGGTCGAGGGGTTCGACCCTCACGAGCTCCGTCGCGCGTTGCCGTAGTGCGCCCCCCGCGCCCAGCATCCCCTCGATCGTGCCGACGGCCGAGCCCGTCAGGACGAGCATCAGCTTCGTCCCCGGCATCGCGTGGTCCCAGACCGTCTGGACGATGCTCGCGAACCCCTTCGTCGATCGCGTGAGGTAGGGGACCTCATCGAGTACCACCACCAGCGGGTCGTCCATCGCGAGCGCCGCGAGCGCCCGCAGCGCGGCTTCCCATGATGCGAACGCGCCGCCCACGAGGTCGAAGGTCCGCTCACCCAGCTGCGCTCGGATCGCGTCCGCCAGCCTGCCGAGCTCGATACGCTCCGACTGCTCCGTGGCGCCGTGGAACACGGAGCGCTTGCCGCGCACGAAGTGGGAGAGGAGGAACGTCTTCCCGACCCGTCTGCGTCCCCACACCACCACGAGCTGGGGCTGCCCAGATCGCGCACGACGCCATGCGTCCTCCAGGCGGGTGAGCTCGGCGACCCGATCGACGAGAACCCTGGTCATGTCGTCCTCACCATACTACAAAGCCTTTGTACTACAAAGCCTTTGTAGTACAAGCGCTTCGTACCTATCCCTCGCGGTCGGGGGCGAGGTCGTCCAGGACCTGGCGGAGGGCCTCCTCGAGCGGGGGAAGCGGCGCGAGCCCGAGCTCGGCGGCGAACACGCTCACCAGGGCCGAGTTCCGCGGACGCGGGGCGGCGAGGCCGAGCTCGTCGGCGCGCTGGGCCACCACCCGGCCGCAGAGCTCGCCGAGCGCCCGGGCCCGCTCCAGCACGTCGAACCAGCTGGTGGCCTCGGGGCCGGCGAGGTGGTACGTGCCGAAGCGCATCGTGAGCAGGAGCGGCAGGAGCCGCTCGGCGAGGTGCCGGACGAAGGTCGGGGTGCCGATCCGATCCGCCACGCCGCCCACGGTCTCGCCCGAACGGAGCCGCCGCAACGCGCCCGTGAGGTAGTCCGCGCCCCCGCCGAAGACGTATCCCGTGCGCACGACGAACCAGGCCGGAGCGAGCTCGCGCACGAACCGCTCCCCCGCGAGCTTGCTCCGCCCGTAGACCGAGATCGGGTTCGGCGCATCGAGCTCGTCGTAGGGGCCGTCCTTCGTCCCGTCGAAGACGTAGTCGGTCGAGACGTGGAGCAGCACCGCGTCGCAGGCCCGCGCGGCGAGGGCGAGGCTCTGCGGGCCGAGCGCGTTCACCCGGTAGGCGCGCCCGGGGTCGAGCTCGCACCCGTCCACGTCGGTGAAGGCCGCGAGGTTCACGATCGCCTCGGGGGCGAGCGGCACCACCGTTCGCATCACCGCGTGGTGGTCGCCGACGTCGAGCTCGTCGCGACCGAGCGGGATGAGGTCGTGGTGGCCGGGAACGACCTCGAGGAACGCCCGCCCGAGCCCGCCCCCCGCGCCGGTCACGAGGATCCTCACGCGTTCGCCCCCTCCAGGACCTCCGCGACCCAGTCCCGGTGCTCCCGGTACCAGGCCACGGTGCGGGCGAGGCCCTCCTCGAAGGGCACCTCGGGAGCCCACCCCAGCGCGGCCAGCCGGTCCCAGGCCAGGCCGTACCGGAAGTCGTGCCCGGGGCGGTCGGGGACGAAGGAGACGAGGGAGGCCGGCGCGCCGACGAGCCGGCAGATCTCCCGGGCGAGCTCGAGGTTGGCGAGCTCCCGACCGCCGCCGATGTTGTAGGCCGAGCCGAGCTCGCCCCGGTCCATCACGACCGCGATGGCCCGCACGAAGTCCCGAACGTACAGCCACTCCCGCCGCTGCTCCCCGCGGCCGTAGACGGGCAGGGGCCGCCCGTCGAGGGCGGCGAGGACGAAGGTGGGGATGGCCTTCTCCGGGTGCTGCCGGGGGCCGAACGCGTTCGTCCCGCGCACCACCGTCACGGGCAGCCCGTAGGTCGTCGCGTAGGCGCCGCAGAGGAGGTCCCCGGCGGCCTTCGTCGCCGCGTAGGGGCTCCGGGGCCGCATCGGCGCGTCCTCGGTGAAGCGGCCCTCGGGCGCGTTCTCCCCGTAGACCTCGTCGGTCGAGACGAAGGTCATCGGGGTCCCCGTGCGGCGGCACGCCTCCAGCACGACGTGGGTGCCGAGCACGTTCGTGACGACGAAGGCGCTGGGGTCGGCGATGCTCCGGTCCACGAAGGACTCGGCCGCGGCGTGGATCACGTGGTCCGCGGCCTCCACGAGGGGCCCGACGGCCGCGGCGTCGGCCACGTCCCCTCGGACGAACGCGAAGCGCGGGTCCCGCTCATGCTCGGCGAGGTTCCGCCGCGTCCCCGCGTAGGTGAGCGCGTCGAGCACGGTGACCTCGACGTCCTCGCGTTCGAGCAGGAGGTCCACGAGGTGGGACCCGATGAACCCGGCCCCGCCCGTGACGAGGATCCGGCGGCGCTCCCCCATGGCCGCCCGAGTCTACCCGCGGCCCGAGCGGGCCACGGCGTGGAGGACCTCCGCGGTGCGGCGCGCGGTGGCCTCCCAGGTGAAGCCCGCGGCCCGCGCCCGCCCCGGCCCGATGAGGCGCTCGCGCAGCCCCCCGTCCTCCAGGAGACGCCGGAGGCCCTCGGCGATCGCATGCTCGTCCTTGGGGTCCACGAGCAGGGCGTCCTCCCCGGCGACCTCCGGCAGCGAGGACACGTTCGAGGTGAGCACCGGCGTCCCCGCGGCCATCGCCTCGAGGACGGGGAAGCCGAACCCCTCGTACAGCGACGGGTACGCGAGGCCCTCCGCCCCGGCCACGAGGGCCCGCTTGTCCGCCTCGCTCACGTACCCCGTCATCACGATCCGCGAGCGGACCCGCTCGGGGAGCCGGCGCACCGCCGCGAAGATCCGCGCCTCCTCCGCCGGGAACCACCGGACCCGTCCACCCGCGATCACGAGGGTCGCGTCCACCCCCGAGGCCGCGAAGGCCCTGACGAGCGCGACGACGTTCTTCCGCGGCTCCAGCCCCCCCACGAACAGGAGGTACGGCCCACGGATCCCGTACCGCTCGCGGACCCGCTCCAGCTCCTCGGCCGGCACGGCCGCGAAGGCCTCCGCGTCGACGCCGTGGGGGATCGCGTGCACCCGATCCTCGGGGACGCCGTAGCGCGCGACGAGGTCGCCCCTGGCCGAGACCGAAGGCACGACGATCGCCCCGGCGTGGCGGACGGCCCGGGCGAAGCGCCGACGGAAGCGCTCGTCGATCTGGGGGGCCGTGGACGGGTAGACCTCGAAGGCGAGGTCGTGCACGACGAGGACCACCCGCTCCATCCGCCCCGTCGGGGGCGGCAGGAAGTTCGTGGCGAGCAGGACGTCGAAGTCCCCCACCAGCCACTCGAGGCGCGGGGCGCGGAGGCGGAGGGACAGGGGCTGGAACAGCCGGGCCGGGACGCGGCTCGCCCGCTCCTCGAGCCCCGGGACGTCCGCGAAGAACCGCCGCGGCCGCAGGAGGCCGCGGGCGTGGAGGTACCAGGCCACGTACCGCCCCTCGGGATCCACCCGCGGGAGGTGGCGGATCAGGCGCTCGGCGTAGTGCCCGACCCCGGTGCGCACCGGGTCGAGCGCGGGTCGGGCGTCGAGGAGCGCGCGCACGGCCTCACGGCACCTCGACGCGGCTCTGGTCCCCGAGCACGAGGCGGTGCTCACCGCCCCCGCCCCGCACCTCCACGCCGCGCCCGAGGATGGAGCCGGACATCGCCGGCACGTCCACGATCCGACAGCCCTCCATGACGATGGAGTCCCGGATCTCGCTCCCCCGGATCTCGCACCCCTGCGAGATCGAGGCGAAGGGCCCCACGGTCGAGCCCTCGACGAGCGTCGCGGGGCCCACGATCACCGGACCGAGCAGGCGCGAGCCGACGACCTTCGCCCCCGCCTCCACCACGACGGTGCCCTCGAGGAGCGAGCCCTCGTCCACCTCGCCCTCCACCCGGGGTCGGAGCGTCCCGAGCATCATGCGGTTGGCCTCGAGCAGGTCCTCGGGCCGGCCGGTGTCCTTCCACCACCCCGTCACCATCTCGGCCCGGACGGTCCGCCCGTGGTCGATCAACCACTGGATCGCGTCGGTGATCTCGAGCTCCCCCCGCCACGAGGGGCGCAGCGAGGCGCACGCCTCGAGGATCGGCTCGTCGAAGAGGTACACGCCGACCAGGGCGAGGTCCGAGATGCGCTCGCGGGGCTTCTCCACGAGGCGCACCACGCGGTCGCCCTCGAGCACCGCCACCCCGAACCGCTCGGGCTCCGGCACGCGGGCGAGGAAGATCTGCGCGTCGGGCCGGGTGCGCTCGAACTCGCGCACGAACCCGCCGATCCCCTGGAGCAGCACGTTGTCCCCGAGGTACATCACGAAGGGCCCGCCGCGGACGAACCCCGCCGCCGTGAGCACGGCGTGGGCCAGCCCGAGGGGCCTCTCCTGGTGGATGTAGGTGACCGAGAGGCCCCAGGCCGACCCGTCCCCCACGGCGGCCCGGACCTCCTCGGCCGTGTGGCCGACGACGATCCCCACCTCGGTGATGCCGGCCTCGGCGATCGCTCGCAGGACGTGGAAGAGGATGGGCGTGTTCGCGATGGGGATGAGCTGCTTCGCGTTCGTGTGGGTGATGGGCCGGAGCCTGGACCCCTCCCCGCCCGAGAGCACGAGGGCCTTCATGCCGGGCAGTCCGCCTCGGTCGGGGGTGGCGAGCCGGTGAGGGGCGGCGGCTCGTAGCGAGGCCCGACGATGACCGCCACGTCGGCCCCGTCGAGGACCGTCCTCGGCGCCGGCACCAGCTCGAGGCCGCGCACGTACTGGGCCACCACCCGGGCCTTGGCCTCCTCGCCCGGCGCGAAGAGGATCGCCGAGCCCGCCACCGTCTCGCCGAGCTCGCTCGCGGGGGCGACGGAGGGCGGGACGAGGAACCCCCCGCGGGTGAGGATCCCGAGCACCTCGAGGGCGGTCCCCGCCGAGCGGCGGTCGTACACGTCCACGGCGATGTTCGCCGGCGAGGGCGGCGTCTGGGGCAGCTCCTTGCCGAGGTCCCCGAGGGGCCGGCCCTCCCGCAGCGCCTCGAACAGGCGACTCGCATCGGGCTCCACGAGGCGCACGATCGACAGGTACTGCCCGTCCACGTACGTCCCCGCCGGTGCGGTGGGCACCACCCGGAAGTCCGCGGCGCCCGTGTTGACCCCGTTCAGCTGGCCCGCGAGGTACACGAGCTCGGCGGGGTGCGCCAGCCCCTCGTCCACGACGAAGTGCTCCACGAGCTCCGGCACGAGCGTGGGCAGGCGAAGGAGCATCGAGGGCGACAGGAGCTTGGCGATCACCGCCCGCAGGAACTGCTGCTGGCGCCCGATCCGCGCGAAGTCCGGGATCTTGTCGCAGACCTGGTGGCGGGTGCGGACGTAGGCGAGGGCCGTCCGTCCGTCGAACCGCTGGCAGCCCGCCTGGACGTCGAGCCCGGTGAGGGGGTCCTGCATCGGGTACGGCACGCAGATCTCGACCCCGCCCAGGGCGTCCACGAGCCCCTGGAAGCCGGCGAGGTCCACGTACAGCACGTGGTTGATCCGCAGACCGGTGAGGTTGGTGATGGTCCGCGCCACCCGCGCCGGGCCCCCGCCGTCCACGCCGCCCTCGAAGGCCGAGTTGATCTTGCCCATCCCCCGCCCCGGGATCTCCACCCACAGGTCCCGCGGGAACGAGAGGAACACCGCGCGGCGCTGCTTCGGCTCGGTGTGGACGAGGATGATCGTATCGGCGCGGTTCTCACCCCCGATGTCCTGGTCGGTGCCGAAGGCGATCTGCTCCTCCCGGGAGAGCCCCGCACGCGAGTCGCTGCCGAGCAGGAGGTAGTTGCACGCCCGGACGTCGCACCGCCCGGCGATGTCGGGGGTGGGGCTCGGCGGGGGCGAGCCCCCCGGCGAGACCGTGACCGGCACCGTCGAGCCGAAGGTCCGGATCCGCTGGGAGGCCCACACGTAGGAGCCCATCCCGAGGGCGCCCACGAGCATGACCAGAGCCGAGGCGCTCGCCGCGACCCCGAGGAGCGTCCGGCGCAGACGCGGATGACCCCCGAGCTCGTCCATCACGGACCCCAGCCTACCGAGCCCGACGGCGACCGGTGACCCACCCCGCTCCCACCCGCGCCCCGCGAGGGTTATCCTCCCGAGCATGGGGCCGGGCATGGGGGCGCTCGCGGCGGAGCCGCCGATCCACCTGCTCGTGGCGGGGCCCGCCGCGGTCCCCGAGGGAGAGGGCCTCTCCGTCGAGCGCGCCGAGACCCTGGCCGAGGCCCTGGAGCGGCTCGAGGCGGGGGGCGCCGACGTCGTGCTCGCGAGCCTCGGGGCCGAGGCCGTGCGCGCCATCCGTGAGCGCGCGCCCGACGTCCCCGTGGTCGCGATGACACAGGACGCCGAGGGCGTGACCGCCCTGGAGGCGGGGGCCCACGACGTCGTGCCGCTCGACGCGGACCCGGCGACGATCCGGCGCGCCATCCGGTACGCGACCTCCCTGCGCCGGCTGGAGGCGGAGCTGCACCGCCACCGGATCGTGGACGAGCTCACCGGCCTGTACAACGCCCGCGGCTTCGAGCAGCTCGCCGAGCACCACCTGCGCCTCGCCGACCGCACCCAGGAGCCGGTGGCGCTCGTGTTCGTGCGCCTGGAGGACCTCGCCCGGGTGAGCGAGACCCACGGCGCGGCGGAGGGGCCCCACATGCTCGCCGAGACGGCCGAGGTCCTGCGGGGGGCCGTCCGGGACTCGGACGTCCTCGCCCGGGTCGGCACCGACGCGTTCTGCGTGCTCCTCACGGGCAACGCGGCCGGGGCCGAGGCCCTCGTGCTCTCGCGGATCGTCGAGGCCGTCGCGGCGCGCAAGGCCCGGGCGGGGCGGACCGCGCCGCTCGCCCTGGCCGTCGGCGCCGCTCGCTACGACCCCGCCCATCCGGTGCCCCTCGCCGAGCTCATGGCCGAGGCGAGCCGCGGGCTCCAGGCCTCCGCCTGAGTCAGCGCACGACGAGCACCGGGACGTGGGCGAGGTGCACGACCTTGTGCGCCACGCTGCCGAGGAGCAGCCGCTCCCAGTCGGAGAGCCCGCGCGTCCCCACGACGATGAGGCCCGCGTCCTCCGCCTCCGCGGCGTCGAGGATGGCGCGCGGCACGGCGCCGAGGGGCACGCGGACCACCTCCCCCCGGGCGTTCGCGCCCGCGTCCTTCAGCTCGCGGATCACGCCGTCCACGAGCTCGCTGGCCTCCTGGGCGGTCTCGAGGTCCACATCCGCGCCCCAGGCGAGCTCGTGCTCGCGCGCGTGGAAGACGACGACCTCCGCGTCGTAGCGGCGCGCCAGGTCCCCCGCCACGGCCACGGCTCGGCGGCTGTGCTCCGAGCCGTCCACGGCGAGGAGGATCCGCTCGAACATCGCGCCTCCTTACCCCTCCAGCCTCCCGCGGGGGCTCCCGCCCCGACACGGTCGAGGGGACCCCTCGCGCCGGTCCGTTCGGCCTCGCATCCTTAGCCGGTCCTTAACCCGCCTTTGGCGGTCTCCTCACGCGCGCCTCCCTACGGTGACGGCGTCCATCGGAGGAGGTGAGAGGGATGACGAAGCGAACCGCGATGCTGATGGCCGCAGGGGTGGTCCTCGCCCTGTTCGGCGGCTCGGTCGCGCTGTCCTTCGGCCTCGCGGGGAACGGCGCGGCGGAGGCGGGACAGCGCGCAGGGCGGAAGGAGCCGATCGTCCGGACGATCGAGCGGACGATCAGGGTGGAGAAGCGGGCCAAGGACGACCGCTCCCGAACCCAGGTGATCACGGTGGCCGCGCCGACCCCGACGGGCCAGGACCCCTCCTCGTACGACGACCGCTACCGCGACGACGACTGCTACGAGGACTGGGACGACTCGCACGACGACGACTGCTACTGGGAGGAGCACGGGTCGTACGACGACGACGAGTGGTACGAGCACCACGACGACGACGAGTGGTACGAGCACCACGACGACGACGAGTGGTACGAGCACCACGACGACGACGAGTGGTACGAGCACCACGACTCGTACGAGGAGGGGGACGATGACTGAGGCGGCTCGGCGGCGCCGCCGGCTCTCCCGGGGCGCCCTGCGCGCCATCGCGTGGGTGGCCGGCGGCGCCGCCTTCGCCGCCCCCTTCGCCTCGCTCACCGTCTCACCGAAGCCGGCGACGGCCGAGGTCTCGGCCTCCCGACGCCCCGTCGTGATCGTGAAGCGGATCACCCGTCGGGTGATCGTGCGCACGGCCCCGGAGGCCCCGCAGGTCCGCTACGTCTACGTCGGCGGGGGCTCCTCGAGCGGCGGGGGCTCCTCGGGCGGCGGGTCGGCGCCGCTGGCCGCTCCGCCACCGACCACGACGAGGGGCTCCTGATGGAGCTGCACCGGCACGCCTTCCGCGCCATGGGCACCGAGGTCGAGCTCCTCGCCGACGCCGCCGCTGATCAACGGTCCCTCGCCGACGCCGTGGTCCGCGTCCGGGACACGTTCGAGCGGCTGGAGCGGCGCTGCTCCCGGTTCCGCCGGGACAGCGAGCTCAGCCGGGCGAACCGGAGGGCCGGCCGACCGACGCGCCTTTCTCCCGAGCTCGCCGAGCTCCTCTCCCAGGCGCTCGCGGCCGCCCGTCGCACCGCCGGCCGGTTCGACCCCACCGTCCTGGACGCGGTCCTCGCCGCCGGCTACGACCGCGACTTCGACGAGCTCCTTGCCGGGGCCCGGGCCGCCCTGCGCCCCCCTCGCCCCTGCGGGCGGTGGGCCGAGGTGCGCCTGCGGGGGCGGATCCTCGAGCTCCCCGAGGGCGTGGGCCTCGACCTCGGAGGCATCGCGAAGGGATGGACGGTGGACCTCGCGCTCTCGACCGCGCTGGAGGCGGGCCTCGCGTGGGCGCTCGTGAACGCCGGCGGCGACCTCCGCCTCGGGGGCCGGGCGCCCGAGGGAGGGGTCCCCATCGGCGTCGAGGACCCGGAGGAGCCCGGGGCCGAGCTCCTCCGCCTCCACCTCTCCGGGGGCGCGCTCGCAACCTCCTCCATCACGCGCCGATCCTGGGGCCCGGGGCTCCACCACCTCATCGACCCCCGCAGCGGTCTCCCCGCCGCGACCGGCGTGCTCCAGGCCACGGTCTGGGCGCCCACGTGCGCCGAGGCCGAGGTGGCGGCCAAGGATGCGCTCCTGCGCGGGCCCGCGTCCCTGGAGGACGTGCCCTGCGTGCTCGTGCTCGAGGACGGGAGGGTCCTCACGAACCTGACCCCCCTCGGGGAGGCCGCGTGACGACCTGGAACGCGCTGCGGGCGGCCGGGATCGGCGCCTACGTGATGCTCTTCCTCGCGGTGTGTTGGGGGCTGGTCTCGACCACGACGCCCTTCGGGAGGCTGGTCTCGAAGCCCACGGCGACCCTCCTCCACGGGTTCATGTCCACCTGCGGCCTCGCCCTCCTCGCCGTGCACCTCGGCGCGCTGCTCCTGGACCGGTACGTGCGCTTCGACCTCCGCGGCCTCCTCGTCCCGATGGCCGCGAGCTACCGCCCGATCCCGGTCGCGCTCGGCGTCGTCGCGATGTACCTGTCGGCCGCCGTCGTCGTCACGTCCTGGCTGCGCAAGCGGATCGGCACGACCTGGTGGCGACGTTCGCACCTGCTGGCGGTGCCGACGTTCGTCCTCAGCCTCGCCCACGGGCTCCTCGCCGGGACCGATGCGCGCCGGCCCGCCATGTGGTGGACGTACGTCGCGACCGCCCTCGTGGTGGTGTTCCTCGTGCTCGTGCGGGCCCTCACCGTCGGCATCCGCCCCGAGCGTCGGACCCTCCCGCCCGGGCACCCCAGGGCGCGGGCGCTCGAGCTCGCGGACCGCTCCTGAGCGGGCCTCCCGTCCCGCGACCTTCCGTCAGAGGGCCCGCGATCCGGGGTCCGGGTCGGGCACGGTGACCGCCTGGGACCTACGATGGTTGCCGTGGGCGATTACCCCGCGCACCTGGTGACCGACGTGGTGCTGCGCGACGGCTCCACGGTCCGGGTGCGACCGGCCCGCCCGGAGGACGCCACCCGGGTGGAGGACTACCTGATCGGCCTGTCGCCGGAGACCCGCCGCCTGCGCTTCTGGACCCAGTCGCTCGACGTCCGCACCCTGGCCGCGCAGGTGGTGGACGTGGACCACGACCGACACCTCACGCTGCTCGCCCTCACCGGCGGGGACGAGGGCACCGTGATCGGCGGCTCCCAGTACGTGCGGATGGACGGCGGTCGGGCCGAGTTCAGCGTCTCCGTCACCGACGCCTACCAGGGCAAGGGCCTCGGCTCGATCCTCCTCGGCCTCACCGCGCAGGCCGCCGCGGAGCGGGGCGTCACGACGTTCGTCGCGGAGGTGCTGCCGGAGAACCACCGCATGATCAACGTGCTGCGCGCGAGCGGGTTCCCCGTGCGGATCCGCGCGACGCCGGGCAGCCTGGAGGTGGAGTTCCCGGTCACCCTCACCGAGGTGGCGCTCGAACGGTTCGAGGCGCGGGAGGCGCAGGCGGCCGTCGCGGCGGTCCGGACCTTCCTGCGGCCCCGCGCGGTGGCGGTGGTGGGGGCCTCGCGCGATCCCTCGAGCATCGGCGGGCAGCTGTTCCGCAACCTGCTCCTCTCCGGGTTCACCGGCGCCGTGTACCCGGTGAACCCGAAGGCCGCGGTCGTCCAGGGCGTGCCCGCGTACGCCTCGATCCTGGACGTACCGGCCGAGGTGGACGTCGCCTTCATCACCGTCCCCGCCCCCCTCGTGGAGGACGTGGCCCGGGAGTGCGGGGAGAAGGGGGTGCGCGGCCTCGTCGTGATCTCCGCCGGCTTCGGCGAGACGGGCGGCGAGGGGCCGGCGCGGCAGGCCCGGCTCCTGGAGATCTGTCGCGCCCACGGCATGCGGCTCATCGGCCCCAACTGCATGGGCGTGGTGAACACCGACCCCGAGGTGCGCCTGAACGGCACGTTCGCCACCGTCTACCCGCCGCCGGGGTGCGTGGGGTTCCTGTCCCAGTCGGGGGCCCTCGGGCTCGCGGTGATGCGGTACGCGACCGACCTCGGGCTCGGCTTGTCCACCTTCGTCTCGGTGGGCAACCGGGCGGACATCTCCGCCACGGATCTCATCGCCTACTGGGCGGAGGACGAGCGCACCGACGTCATCCTCCTGTACATCGAGTCCATCGGCGATCCCCGGCGGTTCGGGCACCTGGCGCGGGAGGTCGGGCGCCGTAAACCGATCGTCGTCGTGAAGTCGGGCCGCAGCGCGGCGGGCGCGCGGGCCGCCGCCTCGCACACCGGCGCTCTCCTCGCCGCCTCCGACGTCACGGTGGACGCCCTCTTCCGCCAGAGCGGCGTGATCCGCACGGACACCCTGGAGCAGATGTTCGACGTCGCCACGCTCCTCGCGAACCAGCCGGCGCCGGAGGGCGACCGGGTGGCGATCGTCACGAACGCGGGCGGCCTCGGCATCCTGTGCGCCGACACGTGCGAGGCGAACGGGCTCCTCGTCCCGCCCCTGTCGGCCGCCACCCAGGAGCGGCTCCGCGGGTTCCTGCCGCAGGAGGCCGCCGTCGGGAACCCCGTGGACATGATCGCCTCGGCCACCCCGGAGGACTACGAGCGGACCATCCGCACCGTCGGGGAGGACCCCGACGTGGACGCGATGATCGTGATCTACATCCCGCCCCAGGCCTTCCGGGCCCCCGAGATCGCCCGGGGCATCGTGCGCGGGATCGAGGGTCTCGGCCGGCGGATCCCCGTGGTCACCACCTTCATGGGCACCCACGGACTCCCCGAGGAGCTCCGGGCCGCCGAGGCGAGGATCCCCTCCTACCCGTTCCCGGAGCAGGCGGCCCTCGCGCTCGCGCGGGCCGCGAGCTACGGGCGTTGGCGCGCCAAGCCGGCGGGGACGCGTCCGCGCTTCCCCGACGTGCGGCCCGACGAGGCCGCCGCGATCATCGCCGAGGGCCTGGCCGCGGGGGCCGGGTGGCTCGCCGAGGAGCGGGTCGAGCGGCTCCTCGCCTGCTACGGGATCCCCATGGCCCGGGCCGAGCGCGTGGGCACCCCGGAGGAGGCCGGGGCCGCGGCGGCGCGGATCGGGCGACCGGTGGCGCTCAAGGCCTTCGGGGCCGGGATCGTGCACAAGACCGACCTCGGGGCGGTCGAGCTCGGCCTGGAGGGCCCCGGCGAGGTCGTCGCGGCGGCCCGGGCCATGGCCGATCGGCTCGGCGCGGCGGGCCTGGCGCCCGAGGGCTTCCTCGTCCAGGAGATGGTCGAGGGCGGGGTCGAGATGCTCGTCGGCGTGGCCCACGACCCCCTGTTCGGGCCCGTCGTCGCGTGCAGCGCCGGGGGGACGGCGGTGGAGCTCGTGCGCGACGTGGCCGTGCGCCTCGCGCCCCTCACCGACGTGGACGCCCGGGAGATGATCCGGTCCCTGAAGACCTTCCCCCTCCTCGACGGCTTCCGCGGCGCGCCGAAGGCCGACGTCGCGGCCCTGGAGGAGGTCGTCCTCCGGGTGAGCGAGCTCGTCGAGGCCCACGCCGAGATCGCCGAGATGGACTGCAACCCAGTGATGGTCCTGGCGAGCGGCGCCCTCGTCGTGGACGCCCGCGTCCGCGTCGCGGAGGGTCCGCCGCCGAGGCCCATCGCGGCCCTGGGCTGAGCCGGCTCAGCGCCGCGGCCTGGCCACGATCACGGAGCAGGGGGCGTGCGTCGAGACGTGCTCGCTCACGCTGCCGAGCAGCACGCGCGTGACCCCCGAGACGCCCCGGTGACCGACGACGACGAGGTCCACCCGTTCGCGCACCGCGACCGCCACGATCGCCGACTCCGGCCGTCCCATGGCCATCTCGCGGACCGGCGCGGCGCCCGCGGCGGTCGCCGCCCGCACCGACGGCTCGAGCTCGGGGGGGCTCGGTTCGTCGGGGTCGAGCGTCCACTCCACGTCGTCGCCGCGGAGCATGGGGACGACGTGGAGGAGCCGCAGCTCGGCGCCGGTCGCCGCCGCCACCTCCGCCGCGAGCTCGGCGGTCGCTACCGACCCCTCGGAGCCGTCCACCCCGCACAGGATCCGCTCGGGGAACGCCCGCGAGGCCTCGCGGGCGATCATCACCGAGCACGGCGCCTCGCGCACCACGTGCGCCGCCACCCGTCCAACGCGGATCGCGCCGCCGAGGATCCCGGCGTCGGGTCCCACGACGAGCAGGTCCGTCCCGTGCTCGGCGGCCTCCTCGACCAGCGCCTCCCCGGGTTCCCCCGCAACGAGGCGGGAGGGGGCCTGGACCCCCGCGTCCGCCGCGAGCCGGGCCAGCCGGGCCAGGGCCGCCTCCCCCTCCGCCTCGACGTCCTCGGGGTGGGGGTGCGTGGTGTCCACGACGAAGACGAGGTCGAGGTCGGCGTGGAGCGCCGTGGCCAGCCGCAGGGCCTGGCGGGCGGCCTCCTCGGCGCGGGGGGACCCGTCGGTGCCCACGAGGATGCGCCGGATCGCGGGATCGCTCATCGGAGCGAAGCCTACCGCGCCGGCGTGCCCCGGGCGGCTACCGCGGACCCACCGCCGTCCAGGGCAGCGGGATCTCCGGGGCCGAGACCGTGTCGTCCACCTCGTAGGTGAGGCGCTGCTCGACCGTCACCACGCCCTCGACGACGGCCACGAGCCGCTCGAGGACCGGGATCAGGCTCCGTCGCTCGAGCTGCCCCTCCAGGCGCACCACGCCGTCCCTCACATGGACCGAGACCGTGCTGGGGTCGATCCACAGGGTCCGGCGGATCACGTCCTCGCGCACCTCGCGGGCGATCTCGGCGTCGTCCCTGAGGAACACCGTGAGCAGGTCCGACCGCGAGACGATCCCGACCAGGCGGCCCTCCTCGTCCACGACCGGCAGGCGCTTCACCTGCTTGCGGTGCATCAGCCGGGCCGCCTCCGGGAGCGAGGCGTCGGGGCCGATCGTCACGACCGGGGTGCTCATGACCTCGCGGGCGAGGAGCCCCGCCGCCTTCTGCCGGTCCAGCCGCCGGTGCCGGCTCTCGAACAGGTGCGCCCCCTCGTCGAGCTCGGGGTCCTCCTTGAGGATGAGGTCGGCCTCCGAGACGATCCCGACGAGGCGGCCGTCGTCGTCCAGCACGGGCAGCGCGCTCACCCGCGCCTCGCGCAGGCGGCGCACGATCTCCTTGAAGGGGGTCGTGGGCTCCGCCACCACGACCTCGCGCGTCATCACGTCCGCGACCGTGCGTCTCATCGGGACCGCCTCCCGTCGCCCATCACGTCCCCACGGTAGGGCCGAGCAGGGATGCGCCCCAACGGCCGAGGGTCCCGCAGCCGGCGGTACCCGGGCCCCGCTCCTCGCGGGCCTTCCCTCCCATCCCCGGGATGGAGGGTTCCCGCCCGAGGGTCCCTCCGTCGGCGGGCCGAGCAGCCTGTACGCTTCGGGTGGTGGACCCTCGGCTCATCGAATCGGGCCTCGTGCTCGCCTCCGAGCTCTCGCTCGGCGCGATCCTGCGGCGCATCGTCGAGCTCGCCGTGGAGATCACCGGCGCCCGCTACGGCGCGCTCGGGGTGATCGGCCCGGACGGGCGCCTGGTCGAGTTCATCACGGTCGGGATCGACGAGGAGACCCGCCGCAGGATCGGCGACCCGCCGGTCGGCCGAGGCGTGCTCGGGGTGCTCATCGAGGAGGGGCGACCCCTGCGCCTGGACGACGTCCGCTCGCACCCGCGCTCCGTGGGGTTCCCCCCGCACCATCCCGAGATGCACACGTTCCTCGGCTACCCGATCCGCGTCCGGGGGACGGTCTTCGGAGACCTGTACCTTGCGGAGAAGGAGGGCGGGTTCACCGACGAGGACGAGGAGAACCTCCGCGTGCTCGCGAGCCAGGCGGGGGTCGCCATCGAGAACGCCCGGCTGTACGAGCAGGCGCGGCGCCGCGAGCAGATGCTCGACGCCTTCCGGGAGATCGCCATCGCGATCCTCTCCGGGGCCGAGGCCGACGAGGCCCTCGCGCTCATCGCCCGACGGGCGAAGGAGCTGGTCCAGGCCGACATGGCGAGCGTGGCGGCCCTCGACCCGCCGGGGCGGCTGCGGCTGCGCGTCGTCGAGGGGGAGCGGGCCGAGGAGCTCCGGGGGGCGACGTTCCCGCCCAAGGGCTCGATGTCCGGCGAGGCGATCCGCACGGGCCGGCCCATCGTCGTGCCGGACGCCTCCCGCGACCCCCGCGCCTACCAGCCGGTCGTCCGGCTCGGGAACATGGGGCCGATGATCCTCGTTCCCCTGGCCGAGCGCGGCCGGGCCTTCGGCACGCTGAACGCGGTGCGGATGCGCGGCGGGAGGCCCTTCACGCAGGAGGACGTGGACCTGCTCCAGCGTTTCGCCGACCAGGCCGCCATCGCCCTCGAGTACGCGAGGGCCCAGCGGGAGGCCCAGCGCGTCGCGATCCTCGAGGACCGGGAGCGCATCGCCAAGGAGCTCCACGACGGGGTGATCCAGTCGCTCTTCGCCGTGGGCATGGGGCTGCAGAGCGCCGCCCTCATAGGCGGGGACCCGGAGCAGACCGAGCGGATCGAGCAGGCCGTGGCCGAGATCGACCGGGTCATCCGGGACCTCCGCAACTACATCTTCGGCCTGCGCCCCGGGATCCTCGCCGACCGCCAGCTCGACCAGGCGCTGCGCCAGACCGCCCAGGAGTTCGAGACCCGCTCGGGCATCGTCACGGTCGTGGACATCGACGAGACCGTGGCGGCCGAGCTCGCCTCCTCGGCGGCGGACGTCCTCCAGGCCACCCGCGAGGCCCTCTCCAACATCGGCCGCCACGCCAACGCCACCACCTGCCGGGTCACGCTGCGGCGGGAGGGGTCGAACGCGGTCCTGGAGATCGACGACGACGGCCGCGGCTTCGATCCGGCCACCGTGCGGCGGGGGGACGGTCTCACGAACCTCGAGCAGCGGGCCGAGGCCCTGGGGGGCAAGGCCAGCATCGAGAGCGCCCCGGACCAGGGCACGACCGTGCGCCTCGTGATCCCCCTGGAGGGCATCTCGGCCTAGCGGTCGCTCAGGCCCGATCCTCGAGGAGGGACTCGACGGCCGCGAGCAGCTCCGCGGCTCCGGGGTGGCGGTGGAGCCTCCGGAGCTGACCCTCGATCTCCTCGCCGGGGTGCGAGCCGAGCACCACCACGCGCGACCCGGAGAGCAGGTACAGGCCGAGGATCTCCTCGGCCGCCGTGCCCATCATGACCGCCTCGCTCTCGAGGCTCATGTCGAGCACGACGACCGCGGCGTCCGCGACGAGCGGGCAGACGCCGTCCCGCACACCCACGCAGGTGTAGTCGGGCTCGGTGGGGCCGGGGCAGAGCAGGACGTCGAAGCCGGCGCCCTCCAGCCAGGAGCCGTACCGCTCCCGCTCGAGCGGGTCGGCCTCCACGACCAGCACCGGCCCGCGGCGCCCGCCCATCGGCCGCAGTCTCCCCCGGCTCGACACCGGCGGTTGCGGGCCCCAGGTCCCGAGCTTGCTGGGTCCTTCGGCCCTGAGCGGGCCCACGGCGGCGTTCGCATCCTTGCTCGATATGTTCCTCCGGTACTACCTGGAGCTCCCCCTCGCCTTCGCCGACGTGGAGCGGGCGCTCCTCGACGAGCCCGAGTCCTGGGTGCCCGGCCTGGCCCGCGACGCCGAGCTCCGGGGGGAGCGTCTCCTCGCCGAGGTGGGCTTCACGGTCGCCGACGCCCGGATCGACAAGCGCGTGGAGATCGGGTTCGGGACCCCCCACCGGATGCCCACGAAGACCGTCCTGCCGATGAGGTGGCGGGCGGTCGGAGCCGAGGGCCTGTTCCCCTCCCTCGACGCGGACCTCGAGGTGGCCGGCCTGGGCCCCGCGCGGACCCAGCTCTCGATCAGCGCCCGGTACCGCCCGCCCATGGGAGCCCTCGGCCGGGTGCTGGACCGGGCGATCCTGCACCGGGTGGCGGAGGCCACGATCAAGGACTTCCTCGACCGGGTGGGCGAGGGGCTCCTGGAGCGCGTCGCCGCCCGCTGAAACCGCCCCCCGACCGGCCCCCGGGCCGCTAGGATGTGACCGTGGCGAACCCACCGCTCCGCGTGCTGCTCGTGGACGACCACGAGGTCGTCCGGTCGGGCATCAAGGCCCTCCTCCAGGCCACGGACGACATCGTGGTCACGGGCGAGGCGAGCACCGTCCGGGAGGCGATCGACGAGGCCGACCGGACCCGGCCGGACGTCGTGGTCATGGACGTGCGCCTCGCCGACGGCAGCGGCATCGAGGCCACCCGGGAGATCCGGGCCAAGCACCCGAAGACGGCGGTCGTGATGCTCACCTCCTTCGCCGACGACGAGGCCCTGTTCGCCTCGATCATGGCCGGGGCCTCGGGGTACGTGCTGAAGCAGGTGAAGGGCGGCGAGCTCGTGCGGGCGATCCGCACCGTCGGCAAGGGCGAGAGCCTCCTCGACCCGGCCGTGACGAACGCGGTGCTCGAGCGGCTGCGCAAGGGCAAGCACCTGCTCAAGGACGAGAAACTCGCCCGCCTCTCGCCGCAGGAGGAGCGGATCCTCGCGCTCGTGGCGGACGGCAAGACGAACAAGGAGATCGGCGAGGAGCTGAACCTCGCCGAGAAGACGGTCAAGAACTACGTCTCGAGCATCCTCTCCAAGCTCGAGGTGGCGCGCCGGGCGGAGGCCGCCGCGTACCTGGCCCGTCACACCACCACTCCCGGCGCCCAGCCGTAGCCCCTCCCCCGAGGCCGAGGGTCCCGTCCCGGATGGGTCCTGTGTCCCCGGTCGTTCCGGGAAGGTCCCGGCCGGGCGCAGGTCGGAGGGCTGGTGGCGGACGCGCGTTGCAGGTGCACCATGACCTCGACGGGACCGAAGGGGTCCCGGTGGGGGAAAGGAGGAACGCGATGGCCACCACCACCATCGAGCGGCCCGCGGTCCGACCCGAGGTCGAGGCGGCGCGCCCGGCCGAGCGGCCGAGGGGCGCGATCGCCTTCGGACTCGCGCGGATCGCCGTCGGCTGGCTGTTCCTGTGGGCGTTCCTGGACAAGGCCTTCGCCCTCGGCTTCGCCACGGGCCGAGCCGAGGACGGCACCATCGACTTCTTCGCCGAGGGGCAGGCCTGGCTGAACGGCGGATCGCCCACCGAGGGCGTGCTCCGCTACGCCACGAAGGGCCCGCTCGCCGGGTTCTTCCAGGGCCTGGCCGGCGCGGCCTGGGTGGACTGGGTGTACATGCTCTCCATGCTCCTGATCGGGGGCGCCCTCGTCCTCGGCGTGGCCACCCGCCTGGCCGCGATCGGCGGGGCGATCTGGATGGGCCTGTTCTACCTGGCGACGGCGATCTGGCCGCAGTACAACCCGTTCGTGGACGACCACGTCGTCTACATCCTCGTGCTCGTCGGGCTGGCCCAGATGGGGGCCGGGCGGTACCTGGGGCTCCAGGAGCGCTGGGAGCGGCTGGCCCTCGTCCGTCGGTTCCCCGTGCTCCGGTAGGACGGAAGGACCGCGCGGACACGGCCAGGGGCCGTACCCCGGACGCCGCGGACGCGAGAAGATGAGGGGCGGGGCGTGGAGCCCCGCCCCTTCTCGCACGGGAGCGGACCGATGAGCGGAACCGGCACGAGGATCGCGGTCGATGGCAACGAGGCGGCGGCCCGGATCGCCCACAAGCTCTCCGAGGTCATCGCGATCTACCCGATCACCCCCTCCTCCCCCATGGGCGAGCTCGCCGACGCGTGGTCGGCGGCGGGCCGGACCAACCTGTGGGGCGCGGTCCCCGAGGTGATCGAGATGCAGAGCGAGGGCGGCGCGGCGGGCGCCCTCCACGGCGCGCTCCAGGCGGGGGCCCTGTGCACCACGTTCACGGCCTCCCAGGGGCTGCTGCTCATGATCCCGAACATGTTCAAGATCGCGGGCGAGCTCACCCCCACGGTGTTCCACGTCGCCGCCCGCACCATCGCCACCCACGCGCTGTCCATCTTCGGGGACCACAGCGACGTGATGGCCGCCCGGATGACCGGGTGGGCGATGCTGTGCTCATCCGACGTCCAGGCGGCCCAGGACCTCGCCCTCGTCGCCCACGCGGCCACGCTCGAGGCCCGGGTCCCCTTCCTCCACTTCTTCGACGGCTTCCGCACCTCCCACGAGGTGAACGTCATCGAGGCGATCCACGACGAGGTCATGCGGGCCATGGTCTCCGACGACCTCGTCCGGGCCCACCGGGAGAGGGCCCTCTCGCCGGACCGACCCGTGATCCGCGGCACGGCGCAGGACCCGGACGTGTTCTTCCAGGCCCGGGAGGCGGCGAACCCCTTCTACCTCGCGGTCCCGGGGATCGTGCAACGGACGATGGATCGCCTCGCGGAGCTCACCGGGCGCCGCTACCACCTCTTCGACTACGCGGGAGCGCCCGACGCCGAGCGCGTCATCGTGCTCATGGGCTCGGGCAACGGCGCCGTGCTCGACACGATCGAGACCCTCGTCCCCCGCGGCGAGAAGGTGGGCGTGGTGAACGTGCGCCTGTTCCGCCCGTTCTCCGCCGAGGCCTTCCTCGACGCGCTGCCGCCCACGGTCCGGGCGATCGCCGTGCTGGACCGGACGAAGGAGCCCGGCGCCCCCGGCGAGCCCCTGTACCAGGACGTCGCCACCGCCCTGGCCGAGGGCCTGCTCGCGGGCCGCCTCGAGCGGATGCCGAGGCTGATCGGCGGACGCTACGGCCTGGCCTCGAAGGACTTCGACCCGCCCATGGTGAAGGCGGTCTTCGACGAGCTCGCGAAGCCCGAGCCGAAGAACCACTTCACCGTGGGGATCGTGGACGACGTCACCCACACCTCGCTCCCGGTGGACCGGAGCTTCACCACGGAGCGCCCCGACGAGGTCCGGGCCCTCTTCTACGGCCTCGGCGCGGACGGCACGGTGAGCGCGAACAAGAGCTCGGTGAAGATCATCGGCGAGGGGACCGACCTCCACGCCCAGGGCTACTTCGTCTACGACTCGAAGAAGTCGGGCTCGATGACCGTCTCCCACCTCCGGTTCGGGCCCCGGCCCATCACCTCCACCTACCTCGTCCGCAGCGCGAGCTTCATCGCCTGCCACCAATTCAACTTCCTCGAGCGCAAGGACGTGCTCGTCGCCGCCGAGCCCGGCGCGATCTTCCTGCTGAACAGCCCCTACGGACCGGAGGAGGTCTGGGACCACCTGCCCGTGGAGGTGCAGCGGCAGATCATCGACAAGCGCCTCCGCTTCTACGTGATCGACGCCCAGCGGATCGCGAGCGAGGTGGGCCTGGGCCGCCGCGTGAACACCGTGCTGCAGACCTGCTTCTTCGCGCTCTCCGGCGTGATGGACCGGGACGAGGCGATCCGCTCCATCAAGGCCGCCATCGAGAAGACCTACGGCAAGCGGGGCCGGGCCGTGCTCGAGCAGAACTTCGCGGCCGTGGACCGGGCCCTCGAGGGCCTCCACGAGGTGCCCGTCCCGGCCGAGGCCACCTCGAGGATCCACCGGGTCCCGCCCATCCCGGAGGACGCCCCGGACTTCGTGAAGCGGGTCACCGCCATGATCGCGGCCGGGCAGGGCGACCTCCTGCCGGTCTCGGCCCTCCCCGTGGACGGGACCTTCCCCACGGGGACCTCGAAGTACGAGAAGCGCTCGATCGCGCTGGAGATCCCCATCTGGGACCCCTCGATCTGCATCGACTGCGCGAAGTGCGCGCTCGTGTGCCCCCACGCCGCGATCCGCATGAAGGTCTACGAGCCCTCGGCGATCGAGGGGGCGCCCTCCACCTTCAAGCACAAGGAGTTCAAGGACCGCGAGCACCCGGGGCTGTGGATGACGATCCAGGTCGCGCCGGACGACTGCACCGGGTGCGGCGTGTGCGTGGACACCTGCCCGGCCAAGAGCAAGGAGGTCGCCAAGCACAAGTCCATCAACATGGAGCCGAAGCTCGAGCACCTCGAGGTGGAGCGGAGGAACTTCGAGTTCTTCCTCCAGATCCCGCCCATCGACCGCCGGAGCGTGAAGGTCGCCTCGATCAAGGGCTCGCAGATGCTCGAGCCGCTCTTCGAGTTCTCCGGCGCGTGCGAGGGCTGCGGCGAGACGCCGTACCTGAAGCTCCTCTCGCAGATGTACGGGGACCGGATCCTCATCGCGAACGCCACCGGGTGCTCCTCGATCTACGGCGGGAACCTGCCGACGACGCCCTGGACCACGGGGCCCGACGGCCGGGGCCCGGCCTGGTCGAACTCCCTGTTCGAGGACAACGCCGAGTTCGGCTTGGGGATGCGGCTCGCCCTCGACCACCTGAGCGAGCACGCGCGCGACCTCCTGCGGCGCCTCGCGCCCGAGATCGGCGACGACCTCGTGACCGACATCCTCGAGGCGAGGATGGAGGACGAGGTCGGCATCGCCGAGCAGCGCGAGCGCGTAGCCGAGCTCCGGCGTCGGCTCGAGCGCATCGAGGGGGACGAGGCCCGGAACCTCGCCCAGATCGCCGACGCCCTCGTCCGCAAGAGCGTGTGGATCGTCGGGGGCGACGGGTGGGCCTACGACATCGGCTTCGCCGGGCTCGACCACGTCCTGTCCACGGGCCGGGACGTGAACATCCTCGTGCTGGACACCCAGGTGTACTCCAACACCGGCGGCCAGGCCTCGAAGGCCACCCCGCGCGGCGCCGTGGCGAAGTTCGCCGCCGGCGGCAAGCCGATCGGGCGCAAGGATCTCGGGCTGTTCGCGGCGGACTACGGGAACGTGTACGTCGCCCAGGTCGCGCTCGGCGCGGACAACGCCCAGACGGTGAAGGCCTTCGCCGAGGCCGAGTCCTGGCCCGGCCCCTCGCTCATCATCGCCTACAGCACGTGCATCGCGCACGGGATCGACATGTCCACCTCCATGAGCCACCAGCGAGAGGCCGTGCAGTCCGGCTTCTGGCCGCTGTACCGCTACGACCCGCGCCTGGCCCTGGAGGGCGGGCGGCCGTGGCAGCTCGACTGCAAGGCGCCGACGCTCCCGCTCCGGGAGTTCCAGGCCAAGGAGGCCCGCTTCGCGATGCTCGCCCGGGCCCGCCCCGAGGAGTTCGAGCGGCTCCAGGCCCTGGCCCAGGCCGACGCCGAGGAGCGCTGGCGCCTGTACGAGCAGCTCGCGGCCATCGTCCGCCGTGTGCCGGCGCCGCCCACGTTCGCCGGGCCGGGGCCCGGCGGCGAGCTCGAGGAGGTCGAGCCATGAACGTCGACCTCCGGACGCGCTACCTCGGCCTGGACCTGGCCAACCCCGTCGTGGCCGCCGCCTCGACGATCTCCTCGCGGATCGACAACCTCAAGCGGCTCCAGGACGCCGGCGTGGCCGCCGTGGTGTTCCAGTCCCTCTTCGAGGAGCAGATCGAGCACGAGGAGCTCCAGCTGCACCGAGCCCTCGAGCACGGCGCCCACAGCTTCGCCGAGGCCGCCACCTACCTGCCGGAGCTCGAGGAGTACAACGTCGGGCCCGAGGAGTACCTGCGGCACCTGGAGGCCTCCAAGCGCGAGCTCGAGATCCCCCTGATCGGGAGCCTGAACGGGGTCTCCACGGGCGGGTGGGTGCGCTACGCAAGGCTCATCCAGGACGCGGGCGCCGACGCGCTCGAGCTCAACGTCTACTACATCCCCGCCGACCCGGAGGAGACCGGGGAACAGGTCGAGCGGCGGTACCTGGACCTCGTCCGCGCGGTCCGGGAGGCCGTGACGATCCCCCTCGCGGTGAAGATCGGCCCGTTCTTCAGCTCGATCCCGAACATGGCGCGCCGGCTCGTCGAGGCGGGGGCGGACGGGCTCGTGCTGTTCAACCGGTTCCTCCAGCCCGACATCGATCTCGAGACCCTCGAGCCCCTGCCCACGCTCCGCCTGTCCACCTCCGACGAGCTCCGCCTGCCGCTGCGGTGGATCGCGATCCTCCACGGGCGCGTGCGCGCGTCCCTGGCCGCGACCACCGGCTGCCACACGGCCGAGGACGTCCTCAAGGTCGTCCTCGCCGGCGCGGACGTGGCGATGATGGCGAGCGCCCTGTTCCGGCACGGACCCGAGCACGTGCGGACGGTGATCGAGGGCGTCGCCGCGTGGCTCGAGGAGCACGAGTACCACTCGGTCCGCCAGGCCAAGGGGAGCCTGGCGCAGGAGAACGTCCCGGACCCCTCGGCGTACGCGCGGGCGAACTACATGGAGATGCTCGTCCGGTTCACCAGTCCCTACGACTGGCGCCTGTCGCCCTCGGAGCCCCGGGCCTAGCCCCGGACCCGAGGACACGCTCCCGGGTGGGGGCGTAGGCTCCTCGCGATGGGCGCACGCCGGAGGACCGGGGAGGCCGGGGGCGAGGACGCGTGCCCCGCCACCGCGGCGCTGGAGCTGCTCGGGCGCAAGTGGACCGGCTACATCCTCTGGGCGCTCCTCGCCGGCCCGCGCCGCTACAGCGAGATCCTGCGCGCCGTCCCGGGCATCACCGACCGCGTGCTCTCCGTGCGGCTGAAGGAGCTCGAGCGCGCGGGCATCGTGACCCGACGCCAGTACGAGGAGATCCCCGCGCGGGTCGAGTACACCCTCACGCCCCGGGGCCGCGACCTCGCGCCGATCATCGAGGAGATGGCGCGCTGGAGCGAGCGCTGGGGCGGGCGCCCCCCGGCCCCCGCCCGCCGGCGATCCTGACCGACGCTCAGCCCTCGAGGAGCCGGCGCAGGACCATCCGCAGGATGCCGCCGTCCCGCAGGTACTCGACCTCCGCCGGCTGGTCCACCCGGACGGTCACGGGGAAGGCGATCTCGCGCCCGTCCTCCGAGCGCGCCCGGACCGTGGCCTCCTGCCCCGGCGCGATCCCATCCGCGAGGCCGAGGACGTCGAAGGTCTCGCGGCCCGTGAGCCCGAGGGAGGCCGCGGAATCGCCCGGGCGGAACTCGAGCGGCAGGATCCCCATACCGACGAGGTTCGAGCGGTGGATCCGCTCGAAGCTCTCCGCGAGCACCGCGCGCACGCCGAGGAGCGCCGGGCCCTTCGCGGCCCAGTCCCGGCTGGAGCCCGACCCGTACTCCTTGCCGGCGATGACGAGGAGCGGCACGCCCTCCTCCCGGTAGCGCATCGCGGCGTCGTAGACGCTCATCCGCTCGCCGTCCGGCAGGTGGACCGTCCACGGCCCCTCCACGTCGGGCGTGAGCGCGTTCCGCAGCCGCACGTTCGCGAAGGTCCCGCGCACCATCACCTCGTGGTTGCCCCGCCGCGATCCGTAGGAGTTGAAGTCCCGCGGCGCGACGCCGTGCTCGATCAGGTACCGGCCCGCGGGCGAGTCCGGACGGATCGCCCCCGCCGGGGAGATGTGGTCGGTGGTGATGGAATCCCCCAGCATCGCGAGGCACCGGGCGCCGAGCAGGTCCCCCGGGGGCGCCCCGCCGAGGTCCTCGAAGTACGGCGGCTCGCGCACGTACGTCGAGGCGGGATCCCACTCGTAGACCGGCCCCGTGGGGGTCGGCAGCGAGCGCCACCGCTCGTCCCCCTCGTGGATCCGCGCGTACTCGCGCTGGAAGCGCTCGGGGGACACGACCTCGACCATGACCCGGCGGACCTCCTCGGCGCTCGGCCAGAGGTCCCGCAGGTACACCGGACGACCGTCGGCCGCGGTGCCGATCGGCTCGCTCGTGAGGTCGAGCCGGACCGTCCCCGCGAGGGCGTAGGCCACCACGAGCGGCGGGGAGGCGAGGTAGCTCGCCCGCACCAGGGGGTGGATCCGCCCCTCGAAGTTCCGGTTGCCCGACAGCACGGCCACGACCGCGAGGTCCTCGGCCTGGACCCGCTCGGCCACCTCCTCGACGAGGGGCCCGGAGTTGCCGATGCACGTCGTGCACCCGTACCCGACGAGGGCGAACCCGAGCTTCTCCAGGTAGGGAAGGAGCCCGGCGGCCTCGAGGTAGTCGGTCACGACCCGGGAGCCCGGGGCGAGGGAGGTCTTCACCCAGGGCTTGGCCTCGAGCCCGAGCTCCACCGCGCGCTTGGCGAGCAGGCCCGCGGCGATCATCACCGAGGGGTTCGAGGTGTTCGTGCAGCTCGTGATGGCCGCGATCGCCACCGTCCCGTTGCGGATCGGGCCCGGATCCCGCCCCTCGGCCTCCAGGCGCTCGCGGTGGACCTCCTCGAAGGAGGCCCACACCCGGGCAAGCGGCGCGCGGTCCTGGGGCCGGCGGGGGCCCGCGACGCTCGGCTCGACCCTGGAGAGGTCGAGCTCGAGCACCTCGCTGAAGACGGGGTCGGGCTCCTCGTCCGTGCGGAACAGCCCCTGCTCCTTCGCGTAGCGCTCGACGAGCTCCACCCGGTCGCCGCGACCCGTGAGCCGCAGGTACCGGAGGGTCTCGGCGTCGATGGGCCACAGCGCGGCCGTGGCCCCGTACTCCGGGCACATGTTGCTGAGCGTGGCCCGGTCGGCGAGCTCGAGACCGGAGCAGCCCGGACCGAAGAACTCCACGAACCGGCCGACGACCCCATGGGCCCGCAGCATCTGCGTGAGGGTGAGGACGAGGTCGGTGGCGGTCGTCCCGGCGGGGAGCTCGCCCGTCACCCGCACCCCCACGACCGAGGGCGGGGGCAGGAACATCGGCTGGCCGAGCATCGCGGCCTCGGCCTCGATCCCGCCGACGCCCCAGCCGAGGATGCCGAGCCCGTTGATCATCGTGGTGTGTGAGTCGGTGCCGACGAGGGTGTCGGGGAAGGCCACGCCGTCCCGGACCGTGACCACCGCGCCGAGGTGCTCCAGGTTGACCTGGTGACAGATGCCGGCGCCGGGCGGCACGACCCGGACGGCCCGGAAGGCCTGCTGGGCCCAGCGCAGGAGCGCGTACCGCTCCGCGTTGCGCTCGTACTCGAGCTCGATGTTGCGCTCGTAGGCGTCGGGGCTGCCGAAGCGGTCCACCTGGACCGAGTGGTCGATCACGAGGTCCACGTCGATCACGGGGTCCACCCGCTCCGGGTCACCGCCCGCGCGCGCGAGGGCGCTGCGCATCGCGGCGAGGTCCACCACGGCCGGCACCCCGGTGAAGTCCTGCATGAGCACCCGGGCGGGCATGAACGCGAGGCTCGCCCCTGGGGCGGGCTCCGGCCACCTGGAGAGCGCGAGCACGTCGGCCTCGGCGACGTCACGGCTCCCGACGCGACGGAGGAGGTTCTCGAGGAGGATCTTCACGGTGCGCGGCAGGCGCGAGGGGTCGCCCCCGCCGAGCTGGGGCAGGCGGTCCAGGCGCCGGATCTCGACCGATCCCGCCGAGGTCGAGAGCCGGTCCCGGGTGGCATCGAGGTCGCTCATGCCCCCTATGGTCCCAGACGCTCCCGGGAGCGGGAGCGGAGCCCCGGACCGCGGTCAGAAGCGCAGGTGGCGCGGCAGGTGCCCGTCCGGGCCCTCGGGCTCCTCGCCCTGCGGCGGGGTCTCCCGCTCCCGTCGGATCGCCTCCCGGTGCTCGAGACGCTTGCGCCGCCGGATCCGGGCCTCCCGCTGCCGGCGGCGCTCGATCGCGGTCTCGGCGATCACGGGGGGCACCGGCCTCGGCCGACCCTCCTCGTCGAGGGCCACGAACACGAGGTACGCGCTCGCCGCGTGCACGCGCTCCCCGGTCATGATGCGCTCGGCCTCCACCCGGACCCCGACCTCGAGGGAGGTCGTGTAGGCCTCGTTCACCGAGGCCTTGACCGTGACGGTGTCCCCGACGTGGACCGGCGCGAGGAAGGACATCTCGTCCATGGCCGCCGTCACGGCGAGCCCCCCGCAGTGCTTGATCGCGGCGAGGCCCGCGGCCGTGTCGACGAGCTTCATGACGACCCCGCCGTGCACGATCCCGGCGATGTTCGCGTCGGTGATCTCCATGAGCTGGACCAGCGTCACCTGGGAGGCCGCCACGGGCTTCGGCGTGAGGTTCCACTCGGTCACGGGCGCACCGTACCAGGCGGAGCCTCGGGGGGATGGACGACCCCGGGGCGTAGGATGGGCCCGTGCGGCGCTCGCTCCTGCCCCCCCTCGCCCTCGCCTTCGCCCTCGCGGCCTGCGGCGGGCGGGAGGTCGCCCTGCCGACGGCCTCCCCGGCCCCACCCGCGAGCCCCTCGCCCGCGAGGCCGACGCCCTCCGTCACGACCGCGAGCCCCACGTCGGAGCCCTCGCCGAGCCCGACGCCCCCGCTCGCCCTCCCGCCCGACGCCCCCACCGTCCTCGCCGAGGACCTCGACCCCGAGGCGCTCGCCGCCGCCCGCTACGCGTCGCTGCTGCCGGAGGGCGCGGCGCCCCTCGGCGCCCGCGTCGCCGAGGAGCCCGTCCCCCAGATCGCCCTCGCCTGGTACCGGGGCGAGGATCCGTTCGCCCGGGAGAGCGGCTTCGTCCTCTGGCAGCGTCTTCCGGGCGACGCTCCCTGGCGCGCGGTGTACGGCTTCACGGACCGGCCGGCCCGGGGCGTGCTCGGGATCTCCGTCGAGCTCGCGGAGCTCACCGGCGACGGCTGGCCCGACCTCCTCGTCCGGGAGGACACCGGCGGCACCGGGGCCTGCGCCACCTGGCGGGTCGTCGCCTCCTCCCAGGGGGGCGCGCAGGAGCTCTGGCGCCGCACCGCGTGCGACACCGAGGTCCAGGCCGCCCGAGGACGGCTCCTCGTCCGGGAGGCCGTGTACGGCCCCGAGGACCCCCACTGCTGCCCGAGCGGCCTGCGGGTCCGCACGCTCGCCTTCGACGGGACGACCTTCGTCCAGGTCCGGGTCCGCGAGGCCGACCTCGAGGCCTGATCGGGCAGGCTCGGCCGTGCGGCCATCCCGGGCCGACATCGGGCTTACGCCGAGCGGTCCTCCGTCCGATAACCAGCAAGCAGGAGGAACCGTGCCCATCGCGACCCGACTCCGCGAGCTCGGCCGGGCCTCGGGCGGGCGCGCCCTGTGGGGCGCCCTCACCGGGGTCCTGCTCGTCGCGTCCGCCCTCGCCCTCGGGCAGGCCGGCAGCGTCGAGGAGCGGATGCTCCGCGACGCCACCACCTCGGGGGTCGCCCTCGTCGCCAGGACCCTCGCGCCCGAGCTCACGCCGGAGGACGCGACCGGGCCGATCACGGGCGAGCGGTACCAGGAGCTCGCCGACCTCGTGGCGGCCGGGGTGCTCGCCGACCGGACGGTCCGCGCCGTGCTCGTGTGGGCCCCCGACGGCACGGTGCTCTTCGCGAACGACGCGAGCCTCGTCGGCGACGAGGTGCGCTCGATGCGACCCACGCTGATCGGCGCGCTCGGCGACGGGCCCCTGACCCAGGTCGAGGGCGCGCACCTGCGGACGCTCATCCCCCTGCCGCTCCAGCCGGGGCGGTCCGTCGTCGTGGAGCTCGACCGCGACGCCCGCCCCCTGGCCGCCGCGACCGACCCCTGGCGCCTCCTCGCCTTCGTGACCGGCGGTGGCGCGCTCCTCTGCGGTCTCGCCCTCGCCCGATGGCTGACCCGAGCCGCGGCCCGCCCCGCCGGGTTCGACGAGGAGGTGCTGCGCGCGGCGATCGTGGCGCGCCGCCGGGCCGAGCGCGAGCGCGACGAGGCCCTCGAGCGGGCGGAGCACCTCGCGGCGGAGCTCGATCGGGCCCGGGCCGAGCTGCGGGAAGCCGAGCAGCGATCCCGGGACGCCCGTCGGGAGGCCGAGGACGGCGCGCGCCTGCGCGAGCACCTGCGTCTGGCCACCGAGGACGTGAAGCGCCTGGAGCAGGAGCGCGACGCGCTCCGGGAGCGCCTGGCCGAGGCGGGGCAGGCGGTCGAGGCCGAGGCCGCCCGGGCGCGGGAGGAGGTCGCCCGCGCCCTCGCCGAGGTCCAACGCCTGGAGGCGCTCCGCGACGGCCTCCAGGACCGAGCGGCCAAGGCCGAGGTGAAGGTGGCCGAGCTCACCAAGGAGCTCGCGGAGCTCCGGGCGCGGCCCGACGCCAAGGTCGAGCTCGCCTCGGCCCGCCGCGAGATCGAGGTCCTCGCGGGGGACCTCGCCGCGATGCGCCGGCGGGCCGAGGAGGCGGAGCGCCGCAACGCCGAGCTCGAGGAGACGGCCCGGGAGCTCGCCGCACGGGTGCGCGAGCTGGAGCGCCGCCCGGACCACTCCGCGAAGCTCGAGGCCGCGACCTCCGCCCTGGACATCGCCAGGGAGCAGATCCGCGCCCTCTCCGCCCGCCTGGAGGCGGCGGGCGACGCCGAGCGCGAGATCGAGCGGGCCCGCGCCGCCGAGGCCGAGGCCCGGGCCCGGGCCGAGGAGGCCGAGGCGGCCCGCCACCGGGCCGAGCTCGTCGCGGCCCGCGCCCTCGAGCGCGCCGAGCGCGCTGAGTCCCTGCTCACCGAGATCGAGGCCGAGCTCGACCGTCTCCAGCTCCTGCCGGAGCTGCGCTCCGCCGAACGGGCGGCCCAGCCCGCACCGGCCGAGGGCCCGCCGGCCGCCGGGGAGCCCGAGGCCCGCTCCGCCTGATCCCGGCGCTCAGGTCTCCACCCGCACGCGGCTGCCCCGGGGCGACTTCTCCACCACGATGCGGACCGGCATCCGCGCGGCGAGCTCGGACACGTGGGTGATCGCCCCCACCAACCGCCCGTCGCCCCCGAGCTGCTCGAGGGCCTCCACGACGACCTCGAGGGCCTCGGGGTCGAGCGTGCCGAACCCCTCGTCGAGGAACAGGCTGTCAAGACGCGCCGCGCCGGCGACGGCCAGGGAGGCCACCTGCTCGGACAGGGCGAGGGCGAGCGCGAGGGACGCGAGGAAGGTCTCGCCCCCCGAGAGCGTCCGGGCGGGGCGGCGCTCCTCCCCGTTCCAGGTGTCCACGACGGAGAACTCGTCGTCCTCGTAGACGAGCCGGTAGCGATCCCCCGAGAGCGCCGCGAGCCGCTCCGAGCCCGCCGCCGCGAGGACCTCGAGGGCCTCCTGCTGCAGGAAAGCGACGATCCGGTCCTCCCGCAGCTCCTTCGCGAGGGCCTCGAACCGAGCCCGCCGGGCGCGGAGCTCCGCGAGCTCCCCCTCGAGCCGGGCCCGATCCTCCAGGCGCCGGCGCAGGTCCCTGACCTCGTTGTGCGCCTCGCCGGTCCTGCGCGCGGCCGCGCGCTGCTCGTCCTCGGCGAGCTCGCGGACGGCCTGGACCGAGCGGGCCTCGGGGCCCACCGCGACGAGACCCCCCAGGGCGGCCGTCGCCTCCTCGACGTACGCCCCCTCGTCCGCGCCGCCCGCGCCCAGGGCTGCGCGCACGCGCTCGGCCGCGAGGGAGAGGACGTCGTGCCACCTGGCCGCGACCTTGGCGAGCGCGCGCACCGTCTCCTCGCCCGTGGTGGCGGGGGGCGTCGCCGGGACCCCTCGCACGCGGCCCCGCGCCCGCTCGAGCAGCGGCGCCCAGGCGGCCGAGGCCAGCTTCCCCCGGAGCTCGGCCACCCGGCGGTCCAGGGCATCTCGCTCCTGCTCGGCCGCTCGGTGCTCGGCCCGGGGGTCCTCCAGCGCCTCCCGGGCCCGCTCCTCCGCCTCCACGAGCCCACGCAGGGCCTCCAAACGCTCATCCACCGCGGCGACGGGGTCCTCGGGGATCCGGCCGAAGGTCTCCGCGAGGGCCGTCTCGCGGCGTTCGACCTCCGCGAGGGCCTCCGCCGCGGACCGCTCGGCCCGGGCGAGCTCCGCCTCGGCCGCCTCCAGCCTGAGCCGGGCCTGGTCCCGCCCCCGGCACGCGGCCTCCAGCGCAGCCTGGGCCCGCCGGTGGCGCCCCCGCTCCCGCTCCAGGTCTCGCTCGGCCTTCGCGAGGGCCCTGGCCTTGGGCGCCGCGGCCAGGCGCTCGATGGGGGCGCCGCAGACCGGGCAGGGGTCGCCGACGCGGACCCCGGCCCGGACGGCCGCGACGAGGTCCGCGTGACGGGCCGTCTCGAGCGCCGCCTCGGCCTCCCGGAGGCGGCGCTCGGCCTCCGCGAACGCCTCCTCGGCGGGCCCCACCGCCGCCTCGGCCGCCTCGACGAGGGCGCGGGCCGCCGCCACGGCCTCCCCGGCTGCCACCACCTCCGCCTCCGCCCCCGAGCGCCGCTCGCGGGCTCGGAGCAGCTCCTCGGCCTCGCCCCGGAGCCGGCCGAGCTCCGCCGCGCCACCCGAGACCGACTCGAACCTGGCCCGCTCCTTCCCCGCCCGCTCGGCCTCGCGCTCGGCGGCGCGGACGGCCGCCGCGGCTTCCCGCACCGACCGCTCCACCGTGGCGAGCTCCTCGGCCAGCGCGTCCAGGACCTCGGCGTCCGCCCCCGCCTCCTCGGCCGCGCCCTCCAGCTCGTCCGCGAGGGCCGCGAGCTCCTCGCGCTCCTGGATCGCGCGCGCCCATCGGGCGGCCACCTCCCGGACCCGCCCCACCGCCTCCGCGAGGACGCGCTCGCGCTCCTCGGCCTCCCGAGCCCGGGTCTCGGCCTCCGCGAGCGCCTCCAGCGTCACCCCCGCGTACTCGCGCTCCATCACATCCTCCCGGGCGGTCACGGCGCTCGCCGCCTCCCGTTGGAGCTCCCCCGCTCGCCGGGCGAGGCGCTTGAACAGCTCCAGGCCGAGGAGCTCGGAGAGGATCCTCCGCCGTTTGGTCGCATCGCCCACGAGGAACTCGGCGAAGCGGCCCTGGGGCAGGAGCACGGCGCGCGTGAAACCCTCGTAGTCGAGGCCGATGATCCGCTCGATCGCCTGGTTGACCTCGCGGACCCTGTCGGCCCCCTCCCCCGCCTGCTCCCACCCTCCGTCCACCCAGCGCTCCAGGAGGACCCTGGTCTCCCTCCGCCCCGCGGTCGTGGTCCGGGCCACGCGGTAGCGATCGGATCCCGCGGCGAACTCGAAGGTCACGGCCATCCGAGGCTGCCCCAGACTCACGAGCTCGCCGACCTGCTGGCCCACGCGCTCGACCCTGCCGAACAGGGCGTAGGTGATGGCGTCGAGGATCGAGGACTTGCCGGAGCCCGTCGGGCCGCAGATCGCGAACAGGTCGAGCCCGTCGAAGGAGAGCTCCTGGCGCTCCCGGAACGAGGTGAACCCCTCGAGCTGCAGCGAGATCGGGCGCACCCTAGTCGGCCTCCTGCTCGAGCGCGAGGACCTCGTCGAAGGCCTCCATGAGCTCCGGCGGCGGCTCGGTGCCGTGCTGGTGCCGGTGGTAGGCGACGAAGCGAGCCCGGGGGTCGAGCGAGCCCACGGGCTGGCGAGCCTCCAGGGGGCGCTCGGGCCGCTCATAGACGAGGTGGACGTCGAGGGCGTTGGGGAGCTCCTCGCGCACCCGGTCGGCGATCCCCGGGACCGGCCCGTCGGTCTCGACGAAGACCCGGAGGTACGCCTCGGGCCGCTCGCGGCCCGAGGCCACGACCCGGTCGAGGGTCCCCCGGACGTCCACGAGGGGTCGGCCCGCGCTGAGCGGCACCTCCCGCACCCGCGCGGGCGTGCCGGGCGCGACGTCCACGATCGTGACGGACCTGCGCTGGTCCCGCTCGCCGAAGTCGAGCTGCAGGAGGGACCCCGCGTACCGCGCCGGCGCCGGCGAGCCCCGCACGTCCTGGGGCAGGTGCACGTGCCCGAGGGCGAGGTAGGACACGGTCCCGGGCAAGCGGGAGGGCGGGACCGCGTAGGCCATGCCGATCGTGAGCTCCCGCTCGCCCCCGCCGGGCGTGACGAGCGCGCCGTCGGTGAACAGGTGGGCGAGCACGACGTGGGCGCGCCCGGGCGTGAACCCCGCGGCGAGGGCGGCGAGCAGGTCGCCCATCCCCTGGGCATACGCCTGGAACCACCGCTCGCTCCCCTCGAACAGGGCCGCCACGCTCCCGAACCGCCGCTCGGGGACGAAGGGGACGCAGGCCACCTCCACCACCTCCTCCCCCGTGCGCGAGGGCACCGCCACGATCCCGCCCTCCGCCGGGGGTCGCACGCGCGGGACCACGTGGACCCCGATCGAGGCGAGCAGCCCCGCGAAGGCCTCGAACCGGCTCGCGGAGTCGTGGTTGCCGGGGATCGCCACGACCCGGACGCCCGCCTCGTGCAGCCGCAGGAACGCCTCGAGCACGAGCCGGTCGGCCTCGGGGGTCGGGGCCGCGTGCTCGTAGACGTCCCCGGCGAGGAGGACCGCGTCCACCCCCTCCTCGACGGCGATCCCCACGACCTCGCGGAGCGCCGCCTCGAACTCCTCGGTCCGCGGCCGACCCCGGATCTGCCGACCGACGTGCCAGTCCGCCGTGTGGAGCAGGCGCATCAGTCCCCCCGGAAGCGCTCGAACACGTCTCCCCCGATGGGCGCGGCCTCGTCGGCCCGCGTGGCCCAGGAGGGGAAGGGGAACCGGATCTGGATCGGCACGGGGATGTGCGGCTGCTGGAGGATCATCGAGCCCGGCTTGAGGATCGCGGCGCGCTGGCGGGTCACCGCAGGGAGGAACCCGTACTCGCTCCGCTGGGCCTCGGCGGTGTCCAGGCGGCCCACGACGCGGAAGGCGCTGTTCGCGATGACCCGCCGCTCGACCTCGGAGGCCGTCTGCTCCGCCCCGATGAGGATCATGCCGAGCGAGCGCCCGCGCTCGGCGACGTCGAGGAGGACCTCCTTGATCGGGCTCCAGCCCTCGCGCGGCGCGTAGCGGTTCAGCTCGTCCAGGACGAGGAACGCGAGGGGCTCGCGCCGACCCATCCGCTCCTTGTGCTCGAACAGCCGCTTGATGACGACGCCGGTCACGAAGCGCTTGGCCCGGTCGTGGAGGTTGTGGATGTCCACCACCGTCACCTGGGCCGAGCCGAAGTCGATCCGGTGCCGCTCCGGGTGCTCCACCTCCCGGCCCCGGATGAGGTGGCCCATCCGGAACCGCGCCGCGTCGAGACGGCGCAGGAACGCCGAGACCGTCGCATCCGAGACCCGTCCGCGCCAGGGCGACCCGTCGGCGTCCACCTCCGCGGCGATGAGCTGACACAGCTCGTCGAAGCTCGCGATGACGCGCCCGTCCACCACGACCGTGGCGTCGTGGTCTGGGTCGTCCTCGCAGGCGTGGTCGAGGGCCGCCTCCACGCGGGCCACGAGGTCGGCGATCTGGGACCGCTCGTCCTCGGCCTCGGCGAAGCAGAAGCGCAGGAGCTTGTCCCGGACGAACTCCCGCACCGTCCAGGAATAGGCCATGACGCCCTCCGAGCGCCCCTCGACCTGGGGGATCGCCAGCCCCCCGGCGTCCGGTCGCACCGGGGCCCACAGACCCACGCTCTCGAAGGCCCCCACGGGCAGGTCCAGGCGCTCGTAGTCCTCCCGCGCCTCCTCGGGCAGGCGGGCGTTGGGCGTGTCGAGCCACATGAGGTCCTCGCCCTTCACGTTGAACACGATCGCCTTCGTGTTGGCTCGGTAGTCGCCGAGGGCCTCGGAGTGGAACAGCGAGTACAGCAGGAAGAGCGCGTAGGTGGTCTTCGTGGCGACGCCGGAGACCCCGCTGATGTTCACGTGAGCGCCGCGGGAGCCGTCGAGGAAGTCGAGGTCGAGGAAGACCGGCTCGCCGTCGCGGGTGAGCCCCGCCGGCAGGCGCCGCTCGATCCGATCGAAGTACAGGGCCTCGTCGCGGTCCGCCCCGCGGGCGCGGTAGGCCGGCAGGCCCGGCATGGGCGGCACGAAGATCTCCGGCTCGAACCGGGTGACCACCACCTGGGCCGCTACGGCGGTGTCCACCGGCAGCACCCCGCGATCGACGAGGAACACGTCGGTGTCGAAGGACACGCCCTCGTGCCGGGCCCGCACGTCCTGCACGATCCCGGTGATCCGCACCGTCCCCCGCCCCGGCACCTGGGTCTCGACGAGCACGGTGTCGTCCAGCTGGAGGTAGGCGTCGGGCGCGACCCCCACCCAGAACGTCAACGGGGTCGCGTCCTCGGTCCCCAGCACCATCCCGACCTGCTCGGATCCCATCCTCATCCCCCTGCCTCGATGAGCCACGCGGTGAGGGCCCGCCGGATCAGCCCCCGGTGACCGAGCCGGTGCTGCAGCCACGCCTCGAGCGCGCCCACCGGGGCGAGGTTCTGGGGGGCCCTCGGGTCCGACGGCCGTCCCGCGAAGGACGGGAGCAGCGCGCTCACGCGGTCGGCGAGCTCGATCGCCCGCTCCAGCCCCACCCCGGCCCGCGTCTCGCACCGCACGACGCCGGCGCGGTCGTGCCAGGCCAGACGGAGCGGCGCGATGCGCACGTACCAGGCGTACCGCTCGAAGTCGGCGTCGGGCTCGGCCAGGGCGAACAGCGGGGTTCGCTCCCCCGGCCCGAGGGCCGCGACGAGGGCCTCGTACCACGGCTCCAGGTACCCGCGGGACCAGCGCTTCACCACCCCGACCACCGGCGCGGGCGTCGGCTGCTGGGACCGCCACGGGCCGTCGGCGAGGACGAGCTCCTCGCCGCTCGCAACATCCAGGGCGAGCTCGAGCTCCGCCCGCTGCATCTCCTTCTGGAGCCGCAGGAGCGGGTCGTCGGGGTCCTGCCCCGGCTCGCTCACCGGCGCGAACTCCACCGTGGCACCCCCGACCCGGACCGCCACCGGCTCCGGGCGCCCGAGCCCGCCCCCCATGACGAGCAGCCGCCGGACCACGTGCCGCTCGAAGGTCGCCCGCGGGCCCGCCCGCACGGAGCCCGCCGCGACGCTCCCGAACAGGCCGAAGGCCCGCCGACCGTCCTCGGCGGCGAGGAGCCGGAGCTCGATCCGGCGGACACCGTCCACGAACCACACCGGCCCGGCCCCGACGGGCGGGGGTCGACGGGGGCGGGTCCAGTCCTCGGTCTCGACGGTGGGGTCAGCCCGCGCGGGGGGCTCCTCGAGGCGAGCCTCGAAGCCCATCCCGTGGTCCGGGGTCCACGGGTCCGCACGCAGCCTCAGCATGCGCCGAAGGGTACCGCGCCCATCCGACGCCGGCCGGTCGGACTAGTCATCCCGGACCATCCGCCATCGGGGGGACTGCGCCGGCACCCTCCCCCTGCCGATACGAGAGGTAGCCACCTCGATCGGAGGGCGCCATGCACGGACGGACCCATCGCCGGGAGCGACGAGCCCTGTGGGGCTCCCTGTCCCTCGTCATCGTCATCGCCATCGGGGGAGCCCTCGTCGCGGCCTCGTCCTCCCGCGCGCGCCTCGTGGAGCGGGCGTCCACGGACGCGCGGCTCATCGCCCAGACCCAGCTCGCCCCCCTGCTCTCGCCGAAGGACCTGGAAGGCCCCATCGGCGAGGACCGGGCCCACGAGCTCGGCCAGGCGATCCGCGCCGAGATCCTCGCCACCGGCCCGGTGGAGAAGATCCGGCTCTACTCGAAGCTCGGCAGGATCCTCTACGACGCCGACCCGAACGTGGTCACGGTGCGACCCTCGTTCGTGCGGGACCTGATCTACCGGGTCGCCACGGGCGAGGCCGAGAGCATCGTCCGCGAGGGTCACCTGCTCACCTACGTGCCGCTGTGGAAGAGCCCCGGCGGCACCGTGGTGGTCGCGGAGCTGAGCCAGCCCTACGGCCCGATCGAGGCCGAGGCGACGGGCGGTTGGTACCGCCTCGCGCTCGCCCTCGGCCTGGGGCTCGCGGTGACCCTGGCGCTGTGGGTCCGGGCGATCCGAGCGCGGGACCGGGCCCTCAGCGTCGTCCAGGTCCGCGCGCACCCCGAGTTCGTGGCCGCCGAGGACGCGCGGGCCCGGGCCGAGCAGCGCGCCGCGGCCGCCGAGGCCGCCCTGGAGGAGGTCCGGGGCCAGCTCCGGGCCGCCCTCGCCGAGCTCGCCTCGATGGAGCAGGCCGTGAAGCTGCTGGAGCAGGAGGACCGCTCCGAGGAGATCCGAGCCCTCCGGGAGCAGCTGCGCGAGGAGGCCGAGCGTCTGCACGCGGCCGAGCGCGACAACGCCGCCCTCCGGGAGCGCCTCGCGCTGCGCCAGCGGGAGCTGGACGAGCACAAGGCCCGCCTCTTCGAGCTCGAGGGCCGCACGGAGACCACGGAGGTGCAGGAACTGCGCCGGGCCCTGGCCGCCGCCGAGCGGCGCGCCACCGAGCTCGAGGCCGAGGTCGAGCAGCTCCAGGCCGAGCTGGACGAGACGGCCGGCTCGCTGCACCTCGCCAAGCTCTCCGAGGCGCTGCGCGAGATGGACGGCGAGCGGGACCTCGTGGCGCTCGAGGAGGCCCCCACGGAGGAACCGAAGGTCATCGTCACGGTCGATCGTCCGGCCGTGCGTCGGAGCGGGAGGTAGTCGGATGACGGAGTCGAGGCAGCCCGAGGCCGGCGGCCTCGCGCGGACGATCTCGGTGGTGGGGCTCGCGATCAGCCAGGCCGCCGACGAGCTGCAGCAGGCCGCCGAGCGCCTGGTCGCGGCCGAGGAGCAGGCCCGGGAGGCCGAGCTGCGCGCCCAGGCCGCGGAGGAGCAGGTCGCCCAGCACGCGACGAAGATGGCCGAGCTGCTCACGATGGTCGAGACCGCGAGGGAGCAGGCGGCGGCCTCCGAGGAGCGCGCCCGTCGCGCCGAAGCCGACCTGCGCGAGGCCCTCGAGGGGGCGAGCGAGCTCGAGCGCCGGAGCACGGAGCTCGAGGAGCGCCTCCGGCAGCTCGAGCGGGAGGCCGCGCGCGCGGTCGAGCTCGAGGGCCGGGCCGCCGAGCTGCAGGCCCGCGCCGCCGAGCTCGAAGCGCAGGTCGCGGAGCTGCACGCCCGGCTGGAGCAGGCCGAGTCCCGGCCCACGGTGATCGTGGAGGCCCAGCACTCGGCGCTGAAGGAGACCCTCGCCGCCGAGGTGCGCCGACCCCTCACCTCGATCCTCGGCATCACCCTCGCGCTCAAGCACACGGACTCCCGGTCCCCGGACGGCCGGGACATGATCCGGCAGCTCGCCACCCACGCGCGCAAGCTCGACCGGCTCGTGGGGGAGCTGCTCGAGGCCGATCGCATCGCGGCCGGCACCTACGTGCCGAGCCTGCGACGCACCGACCTCGAGGCCCTCGTCCGGCGCGTGACGGGGGAGGCGACGGACCTCGCCAACCGCGAGGTCCAGGTCGGCACGGAGCACGTGGCGATCCACGTGGACCCCGCGCTCACCGAGCAGATCCTCGAGGCGCTCCTCGCCAACGCCGGTCGGCGCACGGTGCCGGGGAACACCGTCTGGGTCTCGGTGGCCCGAGAGGGGGACGGCGCGCTCATCACCGTGGAGGACACCGGGCCCGAGGTCGCGCCGGCGGTGCGTCGGGCGCTCGAGGACGAGGACCCCGCGGAGCGGGACCGCGCCCGGGGCGCCGCGGGGCTCTCCCTCGTCGCGCGCCTGGCCGAGCTCCAGGGCGGTCGGTGCTGGGTCGAGGACCGCGAGGGCGGCGGCGTCTCCTTCCGCGTGTTCCTGCCGGACGGCAGCCGCGAGCCCGAGCCGGAGCCGCGCGCGGAGGCCGCGCCGGCCCGGGACCTCGACGAGCGAGCCCTCGCCCTGGCCCGGGCGCTGCGGGAGCCCGTGCACGAGGACGACCTCACGCTCTAGCGGATCCCCGCGAGCCCCCGCAGGAGCTCCCGGGCGATGACGATCCGCTGGATCTGGTTCGTGCCCTCGTAGATCTGGGTGATCTTGGCGTCGCGCATGAGGCGCTCGACCGGGTACTCCCGCACGTACCCGTAGCCCCCGAGGACCTGCACGGCGTCGGTGGTGATCCGCATCGCGGCGTCGGAGGCGAAGCACTTGGCCATCGCCGACCACATCCTTACGCGGGGGTCCTCCGCGTCGCAGGCGGCGAGGGCCCGGTAGACGAGGAGCCTCGCGGCGTCGAGCTGCATCGCCATGTCCGCGAGCATGAAGGCCACGCCCTGGTGGTCCGCGATGGGGCGCCCGAACTGCTCGCGCTCGGTCGCGTAGCGCGCGGCGACGTCGAGGGCGCCCTGGGCGATCCCCACCGCCTGGGCGCCGATCACCGGACGCGAGCGGTCGAGGGTCCGCATCGCGATCTCGAAGCCCTGCCCCTCCCGCCCGATGAGCCGGTCGGCGGGGATCCGCACGTCCTCGAGGATCACCTCGCGCGTGGGCACGCCGCGGATCCCCATCTTGTCCTCCTCCCGGCCGATCACGAGGCCGGGATCGTCGCGGAGCACGAGGAACGCGCTGATCCCCTCGGCCCCCAGCGAGGGGTCCCGCGTGGCGAACACCACGTAGGCGTCGCTCACCCCCGCGCCCGTGATGAACCGCTTCGTCCCCGCAAGGACGAAGCCGTCCCCCTCGCGCGCGTAGCGGGTTCGCAGCGACGCGGCGTCGGAGCCCGCCCCGGGCTCGGTGAGGGCGTAGGACATGAGCAGCTCGCCCCGGCAGATCCCGCCGATGAACCGCTCGCGCTGCTCCTCGGTCCCGGCGAGGAGCAGCGGCGTGGCGCCGAGCTTGCTCACCGCCGGGACGAGGGCGAGGGCGGCCGAGGCGCGCGAGAGCTCCTCGACGAGGAGGCCGAGGGCGAGCGCGCCACCCCCGGAGCCGCCGAGGGCCTCGTCGTAGCCGACGGCCATGAGCTCGTGGCGCACGAGGACGGCGAACAGGTCCTCGTCCCAGGCGTCGGTGGCGTCCAGCCGCGCCGCGTGGGGGGCGATCTCGCGCTCCACGATAGCCCGGAGCGACGCGCGGAACTCCTCGAGCTCGAACGGCAGCTCGAAGCGTCCGTCCATCGGCTCAGCGCCGCCGCAGGATCAGGGCGTCCCCCTGGCCACCCCCGCCGCAGATCGCCGCCGCCCCGAGCTCCGCGCCCCGCCGCCGCAGCTCGTGGGCGAGGGTGAGCACGAGCCGCGCCCCGCTCATCCCGATGGGATGACCGAGGGCCACGGCCCCCCCGTTCGGGTTCACCCGCTCCTCGTCGAGGCCGAGGAGGCGGGTCGCGTGCAGGGCCACCGCGGCGAAGGCCTCGTTGATCTCGACGACCCCCAGATCCTCCACCCCCAGGCCCGCCTTCTTCAGCGCCGCCTCCAGGGCGAGGGCGGGGACGGTGTGGAGGTAGGCGAACCCGTCGGCGCTCATCCCGTGGGCCACGATCTCGGCCATGGGCTCGAGCCCCAGCCGCTCCGCCGCCCCCGGGCTCGCCACCACGAGCGCGCAGGCGCCGTCGGAGATCTGCGAGGCGTTGCCCGCCGTGATCGTGCCCCCGGGCGTGAACGCCGGCGGCAGCGCCGCGAGCGCCTCGGGGGTGGTCTCCGGCCGGATCCCCTCGTCCCGGGCCACGACGACGGGCTCCCCCCGCCGCTCTGGCACCTCGACCGGGACGACCTCCTCGGCGAGGTCCCCCCGCTCCCACGCCGCCGCCGCCCGGGCGTGCGAGCGCGCCGCCCAGGCGTCCTGCTCGGCGCGGCCGATCCCGAGCTCGGCGTTCACGGCGTCCGAGTCCTCCCCCATCGTCCGACGGGAGAAGGACGACCACAGCCCGTCCCGGATCATGGAGTCCACGAGCTCGGCGTCGCCGAGGCGCGAGCCCGCCCGGGCGGCGGGGAGCACGAACGGGGCGTTCGTCATGGACTCCATCCCCCCGGCGACCACGACCTCCACCTCGCCGGCCCGGATCAGCTGGTCCGCGAGGCCGACCGCCGTGATCCCCGACAGGCACACCTTGTCCACGTTGAGCGCCGGCACCTCCCTCGGGATCCCCGCCGCCACCGCGGCCTGCCGCGCGGTGATCTGCCCGGTCCCCGCCCGGAGCACCTGGCCCATGATCACGAGCTCGACCCGCTCCGGCGGCACCCCCGAGCGCTCGAGGGCCGCCCGGATCGCCGCGGCGCCGAGGTCCACCGCCGGAAGCGGCGCGAGGGCGCCCCCGAGCTTCCCGATGGGGGTCCGGGCGCCGGCGAGGATGAGCGAGCCGCCCACCGCCTACCCGTTCCGCGCGGCGAGGGCGAGCTCGATCGTCTCCACGATCTCGTCCCCCACGAGCTCGTCCCGGGCGATGAGCGCGTCGCGCAGCGCCACCACCACGTCGCGGTTCTCCTCGAGCAGCGCCGTCACCCGGGCCCGCTGCGCCTCGAGGATCTCCTCGACCCGCGCCTTGCCGTCGGGGTCGGCGAGGACCCGTCCGACCAGGTTCCGCGAGCCGACCGGGCCCTCGGCGATGGCCTCGTAGCTGATGAGCGAGCCCGCCATCCCGAAGGAGCCCACCATCTGGGCGGCGAGCGTCGTGGCCCCGCCGAGGTCCGAGGCGGGCCCCGTCCCGGACTCGCCGAAGAAGAGCTCCTCGGCGACGAGCCCCCCGAGGGCGATGGCGATCGCCGCCTCGATCTCCGAGCGGGTCCGGGTGAACCGCTCCTCCTCGTCCCCGTGGGCGAGCAGGCCGAGGGCCTGCCGCCGCTTGATGATCGAGAGCACCTCCAGCCGCCGGCCCTTGCCGAGGAAGTAGGCCACGGTCGCGTGGCCGGCCTCGTGGGTGGCGATGGCCACGCGGTCGGCCTCGGTGTAGACGACGGGCTGCTTGAGCCCGAGCTCCTCGGTGAGCTTGGCCTCGTACACGTCGTTCAGGTTCATCTGGCGCCGCCCGTCTCGGAGGGCCACGAGGAGAGCCTCGTCGAAGAGGTGCTCGAGCATGACCGGCGTGTAGCCGAAGGTGTCGTGGGCCAGGCGCTCGCGGACCGCGTCGTCGTCGAGCTGCGGGTGGTGGGCCTTGCGCGCGAGGAAGAAGTCGATGAGCTCGCGCCGCTGGTGCTTCGTGGGCAGGTCGAAGTAGAGGCGCCGGTCGAACCGGCCGGGCCGGAGCAGGGCGGGGTCCAGCTGGTCGGCGCGGTTCGTCGCCGCGATGAGCAGGATGTTGCTGTAGACGGGCTTGCCCGCTGGGATGCGTCGGTCCGGGGGCAGGTAGCCGTTGATCCACTCGATGACGCGAGCCCGGACCCGGTGGCTCCAGGGCGGCTCGTCGAAGGATTGCATCTGGATCAGCAGCTCGTTCACCATGCCCGTGTTCCCGGGCCCGAGGAAGCGGGCGGCGACCCGGCCGAGCCCCGTGGGGTCGGCGGCGGCGGCGAGACCCCCGCGCTCCCCGCCGATCGCGTCGATCTCCTCGATGAACCCGATCGCGCCCCCCTCCTTCCGCGCCAGCTTGCGCAGGCGCTTGAAGAACGAGCGGATCCTCGCCCCGGTCATCCCGAACCACATGGACTGGAACGCCGGCGCCGAGATGAACAGGAACGGCACGCCCGCCTGCTTGGCCATGGCCTTGGCGAGGAAGGTCTTGCCGGTCCCGGGCGGGCCCTCGAAGAGGATCCCCCGACGGGGGTTGCCGCCGAGCTCCCCCCGGAAGGTCGCGTACCCGAGGAACACGTCGAGGGTGCGCTTGACCTCCTCCACCTGGGGGTCCAAGCCCCGCACCTCGGACAGGCCGACCTCGATCTCCTCGGGCCGGACGATGAGGTGGGGGGAGCGGCCGCTGAACAGCGGCATGGCGAACATGAGGGCGATCAGGACCATGAGGACGAGGATCGGCGCCCAGATCACCCAGTCGGGGCCGAGGGCGGGCAGCTCGAAGGGGTTGTGCGTGAAGTAGCGGTACCAGAGGTACCCGTCGATCAGGCCCAGGGTGAGGACGAGCCGCCACAGGCGGCGCCGGCGGGTGCGCTCCCGGACCTTCAGGACGTCGGCCCGGCCGAGCGTCTGCAGGTCCTGGGTGAGCGCCGCCGTGGACCGCTCGGTCTGCTTCACGCGTCCTCCCCCATCCCTCACCCGACCCACCCATGGTAGAGGGGTCCGGGCGAGCGCGCATCGGCCTTCCGCACTACGCGCGACGGCCGGGCCCGGAACCGGTATCGTGCGGGGTACCGTGGCCAGGAAGAAGCTGCCTCCCATCGATCGCGAGCAGGCGCGGGCGATCGGGGCCCTCCTGCGGGGGCTGCGCCGGGCGGCCGGGTTCCGGGCCGTCCAGGACGCCGTGGCCGACCCCGAGTGCCCCGCGGCCCGCCAGACGATCTACGCGTACGAGCGGGGCGGGCTCGTGCCCTCCCTCGCGCAGTTCCTCCAGCTCGTGGAGTTCTACGCGCTGCGGGCGACGCCGGGGCCGGGGGCCAAGCCCCCCGAGGAGCTCCGGACCCAGGCCGTGGCGGCGATCGTCACGGCCCTCACCATGCCCTGCTACCACATGACCGAGGCGATGCGGCTCATCGGCCGCCTCCAGTCCCCGCCGGCGAGGCCGGGGGGGCGGTCGTGATCACCGAGCTCGACCACGTGGGGATCGCCGTCGCGGACCTGGAGGCGGCGGTCGAGCGGTACCGCCGGGTCCTCGGCCTGGAGCCGGTCCACCGCGAGCGCGTGGAGGACCAGGGCGTCGAGGAGGTCCTGTTCGCGGTGGGGACCTCCTACGTCCAGCTCCTCGGGGCCCTCGGGCCGGACACCCCGGTGGGTCGGTTCCTCGCCTCCCGCGGCGAGGGGATCCACCACGTGGCGTACCGCGTCGAGGACGTGGCGGCCGCCCTCGAGCGCCTGCGCGCGCAGGGGGTCCCCCTCGTGGACGAGGCCCCACGCCCCGGCTCGCGCGGGACGCGGATCGCCTTCGTCCACCCCCGCGGGATGGGCGGGGTCCTCGTCGAGCTCGTCCAGGAGGGCTAGGGCAGGCCCTTCAGGCCGCGCCGGGGCGCGTTCACGAGGACCCCGACGTTGCCCTCGGGCAGCCGCCCCTCGCCCATGAGCTGATGGACCATGGGCGTCTCGTGGTACTCGTACGTGTGACCGAGGGTGGTGTCGATCTTCCCCTCCCGCACGAGGTCGTTGAAGGCGGCCGCCTGCTCGTCGTTGAACAGGTGCGACCCCTGGTAGCGCTTCTGCAGGTACCAGAGGTACCGGACGTCCACCATCGTGTCGTACCCGCTCGTGCCGGCGCAGATCACCACCATGCCGCCCCGCTCGCACACGAAGATCGAGGTCGGGATGGTGTCCTGACCGGGGTGCTCGAAGACGATGTTCGGGTTCCGGCGCTCGCCGAGGGCCTCCCAGATCGCCTTGCCGAAGGCCTTCGCCCCCTCGAGCCAGTCCTTCCACTCCGGCGAGTCCCAGCGGGGCGGGATCCCCCAGTGCGTGAAGTTCCGGCGGTTCACGTAGCCGACAGCCCCCAGGCGCTTCGCGTACTCGCCCTTCTCGTCGGAGCTCACCACGCCCACGGCCTTGCCGCCGGCGAGCTTCACGAGCTGGACCGCGAGGGAGCCGAGCCCCCCGGCCGCGCCCCAGACGAGCACGACGTCGCCCTCCCTCACCGTGTTCGGGGGCCACCCGTGGAGCATGCGGTAGGCCGTCGCCCCGGTGAGCGTGGGGGCCGCCGCCTCCTCCCAGGTGAGGTGCTCCGCCTTCGGCAGGCACTGGTGCGCCTGCACCTTGCAGAACTGGGCGAAGGAGCCCCAGCAGGAGTCGTAGCCCCACACGCGGAAGCTCGGCGCGAGCCCGGGATCGTTGCCGGCGAGCACCCAGGGGTCGTCTGGGTCCCACTGGCCGGCGTGGACGATCACGTGGTCCCCGACCTTCACGTTCGTGACCTCCGAGCCGACCGCGTAGACGATCCCGGCCGCGTCCGAGCCCACGATGTGGAAGTCCGTCGGCTCCCCCCATCGCACCTGGGTCTTCGTGACGTCCACGGGGATCCCGCGGGCCGCCCACACGTTGTTGAAGTTCACCCCCGCCGCCATGACCATGACGAGCGCGTCGTGGGGGCCGAGCTCGGGGACGTCGATGACCTCGTCCCGGATCGCGTCCTTCGGCTCGCCGTAGCGGTCCGGACGCACGAGCATCGCGTGCATCCGCTTCGGGACCTCCCCGATCGGGGGGATCTCACCGATGTCGTACAGGTCCTTGGGCACGCTTCCACCCCTTCCGATCCGGCCTCGGGGCCGTGACGATAGGCGAGGCCCGGGGGCTCCGACAAACCCTCAGGCCGGTGCGGCCGCGCTCTCCGGGCAGCTCGCCGACCGGGGGCACCAGCCGCAGTAGGGACCGGGCCGCAACGGGAGGGCCCCGCCGGCGCGGAGGTCCGCCTCCGCGCGGACGGCCTGGATCACCCGGTCCGCGGCCCTGGTGAGGACGCGCTCGTCCACGTCCTCGGCCTGCCACTCCCCCGAGTCCAGGTACAGCGTGGCCACCCGGTACGGGGGGACCCCGAAGCGGAGCGCGAGGAGGAGCGCGTAGAAGCGCATGTCCTCCGCGTGCTCCGGCCACGGCCGCCCGGTCTTGAGGTCCACGGCGAGCCGGGTGGCCCGCCCGGGGTCCCCGTCCGCGGGGACCCCGAGCACGAGGTCCAGCACCCCCACGAGCACGAGGTCGCCGCCGGCGAGCTCCGCTCGGACGGTCCACTCCGTGCAGGGCGCGAGCTCGCGGCGCATCCGCGCGAGCGGCGGCATCGTGCCGCGGAACAGCTCGATCGTGCGCACCGCCTCCATGAGGAGCTCGTCCCGCCGCAGCCCGTCGAGCTCCGCCCAGTAGGCGGCGAAGGCGCCGTCCTCCAGGAGCCGCTCGGCGGCGGCCTCCGCGAGCCCGTGGGGGTCGCGCTCGGCGCGGCCCGCCACCTCGAGCTCGATCGCCTTGTGGAGCAGGCGTCCCGCGGCGAAGCGCTCCGAGTAGGCGAAGGGCGCCCGCTCCCCCGAGCGGACGGCGTCGAACAGACCGGGGCAGCGGTGGAGATCGGTGAGGTCCGACTTGCCGAGGCGCAGGGGCTCGGGGAGCCGCGCGTCCCGGACGGCCTCCTCGATCCGGGCCCGGATCCGCTCCACGAGCCCCGGGGGGAACCTCGGGCGCTCACCGGTCCCGATGAGCTCCTCCAGGGTCCGGCGCTGGGCGGGGGCGAGGTCCGGGGTCACGGAGCGATGGTAGTCCGAGCCTCGGACACGGTCGCGTCGGGCGCCGTAGACTCCGAGGACCATGGCCACCCTCGAGCTTCCCACCGTCGAGGAGCGGATCGAGGAGCTCCGCCGCCGCAAGGCCGCCCTCCTCGACGAGCGCCGCAAGGAGGCGGTCCGGCGCCAGCACGAGAAGGGCAAGCTCACCGCGAGGGAGCGGCTGGACCTCCTCCTGGACCGGGGGTCCTTCGTGGAGACCGACCCCTTCGCCGTGCACCGCTCGCACGACTTCGGCATGGAGCGGAACCGACCCCCGGGCGACGGGGTGGTCACCGGCTACGGCACGATCGACGGCCGCCGCGTGTTCGTCGCGAGCCAGGACTTCACGGTCTTCGGCGGGTCCCTCGGCGAGGTCCACGCCCAGAAGATCTGCAAGGTCCAGGACCTCGCGATGTCCACGGGCGCCCCCTTCATCCAGATCAACGACTCGGGCGGGGCGAGGATCCAGGAGGGCGCGGCGAGCCTCGCGGGCTACGGCCACGTGTTCGAGCGCAACGTCCGGGCGAGCGGGGTGATCCCCCAGATCAGCGTGATCATGGGCCCCTGCGCCGGCGGCGCCGTCTACTCCCCCGCGATCACGGACTTCACGTTCATGGTCCGGGACACCTCGCACATGTTCATCACGGGCCCCGAGGTCATCAAGGCCGTCACGGGCGAGGAGGTCTCCTTCGAGGAGCTCGGCGGCGCGATGACCCACGCGAGCCGTTCCGGCGTCGCCTCCTTCGTCGCCCAGGACGAGGAGGAGTGCCTCGCGATGGTCCGGCACCTCCTCTCGTACCTGCCCTCGAACAACCTCGAGGACCCGCCCTCCTACGCGGTCGTGGACGACCCCGAGCGCCGCGACGAGGGGCTCACGCACCTCGTGCCCGACTCGGCGAAGGAGCCCTACGACATGCACGAGGTGATCCGGCGGGTCGTGGACGACGGCGACTTCTTCGAGGTCTTCCCGTTCTGGGCCATGAACATCGTGATCGGGTTCGCCCGCCTGGACGGCCGCACGGTCGGGGTCGTCGCCAACCAGCCGAAGGTGCTCGCGGGGACCCTCGACATCGAGTCCAGCGAGAAGGCCTCGCGGTTCGTGCGCTTCTGCGACGCGTTCAACATCCCGCTGGTCACCTTCGTGGACGTCCCCGGGTTCCTCCCGGGCAAGGAGCAGGAGTTCGGCGGCATCATCCGGCACGGCGCCAAGCTCCTCTACGCCTTCGCCGAGGCCACCGTGCCCCGCATGACCGTGATCACCCGCAAGGCCTACGGCGGCGCCTACCTCGTGATGAACTCGAAGCACCTGCGCGCGGACGTCTCCTTCGCCTGGCCGACGGCCGAGATCGCCGTCATGGGGCCCGAGGGCGCCGTGAACGTGGTGTTCCGCAAGGAGATCGAGCGGGCCGAGGACCCGGCCGCCCGCCGCGAGGAGCTCATCGCCGAGTACCAGCGCCGCTTCGCCAACCCCTACGTCGCCGCCGAGCGGGGCTTCGTGGACGACGTCATCGATCCCGCCGAGACCCGCCCCCGGCTCATCCGGGCCCTGCGCATGCTCGCGACGAAGCGGGAGGCGGTCCCGGCGCGCAAGCACGGGAACATCCCGCTGTGACGGAGGAACGCCGCTTCGGGCTGCCGGAGGGGCTGCGCCCCGAGGAGGAGCGCGCCATCATCGCCGCCCTCGAGCGCTACCTCGCGCGGGAGAGCCCGCGCCCGAGCCCGTGGGTGCTCGCCGGGCGGCTCGAGGCCACCGGGCTCGGCGCGCTGCAGGGCCGGCGCTACGCCGACGAGCCCTGGGGGGTGGCCTCGCGCCACCCCTTCGCCCGCCCCGGCGTCCCCCCGTTCCACGGTCGGGGCGACGCCCGCTGAGGCGCCCGATGACCACCGTGGCCGTCCACGTGGACCAGCTGTGGTTCGCCGCGCCCGGGGGCATCGGGACCTACGTCCGCCACCTCGTCCCCGCCCTGGCCCGGTGCGACCCCGAGCTCGGGATCCTCCTGTTCCGGGCCCGCTCGGATCGGCCCGACCCCCCCGAGCCCTGGCTCTCGGCCTTCCTCATCGAGGTCCTCGACCGGCCGATCCGGTCGCTGTACCCGGCCTGGGACCTGCTGGCGCGCCCGGCGCTGCCCCCGCGGGTCGCCTCGGCGGACCTCGTGCACGCCACGAACCACGCCGCGATCCCCCCGAAGCCCCCGGGCGGACGCCTCGTGGTCACCGTGCACGACCTCGCCTTCCTGCGGTTCCCGCGGCTGTACCCGCGGGCCTGGCGCGCGCTCTACCGGCTCGGCCTGCAGGCCGCCGTGCGCCGCGCCGACGCGATCCTCGCGCCCTCCCGGGCCACCGCCGAGGACCTCGTGGCCAGGACCCGGGTGGATCCCCGCAGGGTCCACGTCACGCCGCTCGCCGCCACCCTCCCCGAGGGCGGGCGCGAGGTGGACGAGGTGCTCGGGCGCCTGAAGGTCCGGACGCCCTACGTCCTGTTCGTCGGGACCCTCGAGCCCCGGAAGAACCTGGTCCGGCTGGTGCGGGCCTACCGGCGCGTGGCCGCGGCCGGCCTCCCCCACGCCCTCGTGCTCGCTGGCCCGATGGGCTGGGCGCACGAGCCGCTGCTGCGCGAGATCGCGCTCCCCGGTCGGGGCGAGATCGTCCTCACCGGGCCCGTGCCCGAGGACGACCTCGACGCCCTCTACCGGGGCGCGAGCGCCTTCGTCTACCCCTCCCTCCACGAGGGCTTCGGCCTGCCGGTCCTGGAGGCGATGGCGCGCAGCGTCCCCACGATCGTCTCGCGCACCTCCTCCCTGCCCGAGGTGGCGGGCGAGGCGGCCCTCGGCGTGGACCCCCGGTCCGTGAGCGAGCTCGCCGATGCGCTGCGCCGGGTGCTCACCGACACCGGGCTCGCCGAGCGCCTGGCCGCCGCGGGCCGGGCCCGCGCCCGCGGCTTCTCCTGGGCGGAGACGGCCCGCCGGACCCTCGAGGCCTACCGGGAGGCGCTCGCGTCGTGAAGGTCTCCCTCGTCACCACCGTCCTGGACGCGCGCGAGCACGTGGGCGCGTTCCTCCAGAGCCTCGCCGCCCAGACCCGGCCGCCCGACGAGGTGATCGTGGTGGACGGCGGCTCGACCGACGGGACCCTAGAGGTCCTCCGACACGCCGAGGGGATCCGGCTCATCGTCGAGCCCGGCGCCTCCATCGCCCGCGGCCGCAACGTCGCGATCGCCGCGGCCCGCCACGACATCATCGCCGTCACCGACGCCGACTGCGAGCTCGAGCCCACCTGGCTCGAGCGCCTCCTCGAGCCCATCGAGGCCGGGGCCGACGTCGCCATGGGGGCCTACCGCCCGGTCGCCGAGACCTTCTTCCACCGATGCCTGGCGGCGGTGAACCTGCCGGACCCCTCCGAGTGGGACGAAGCCACGTTCATGCCCTCCTCCCGCTCGATCGCCTTCCGCCGCAGCGCCATCGAGGCCGTCGGGGGCTACCCCGAGTGGCTCGAGATCGGCGAGGACATGTACGTGGACCACCGCTTCCGGGCGCTCGCTCTCGACATGCGTCTGGCCCGGGACGCGGTGGTCCGCTGGCACCTGCGGCCGGACCTGCGCTCCACCTTCGTCCAGTACTTCCGCTACGCCCGCGGCGACGCGATCGCCGGGATGCACCCGGCCCGTCACGCGCTCCGTTTCGGGGTCTACGGCGGGGCGCTGTACGCGTGGGGCTCGCGCGGCCGGTGGCGGAAGGTCCTCACGCTCCTCGCCGCCGCCGCCTACGCCCGGGCCCCCCTCGCCCGCGCCGCGCGGGCCTTCCCGGACCCCCTCGAGCGCGCCACGGCCTACGTCGCCGTCCCGGCCCTCATGGGGTTCCTCGACGTCGCGAAGATGGCCGGGTACCTGGCGGGCCTCGGCGATCGGTCCCGCCGACCCCTTGGTAGAGTCGAGGCGGATGGCCAAGCCGAAGCGTAGGTCCGCGGCCGCCAAGCAACGGCAGCGGGCGCGACGGGAGCGGGCGGGCGAGCCGAGGCCCGCGGGGTCCTCGCGCCCCGAGGCCCGGCGCCCGGAGCCTCGGCCCAGGCGCCGCCCCGCCCGGCGACGGTCGCGGCGGGGATCCTGGATCGCCATCGGGGCCGTCCTCGCCGTCGTGGGGATCTTCGTCGCCATCTCCCTCACCGGCCCGCGGGACGAGACGGACCGCGGACGCGCCTCGCCGGGCTCGATCGAGGCCCTCACGAGCATCCCCGCCGCCACCCTGGAGGCCGTGGGGATCCCCGACCCCCTGCCGCAGTTCTCCCGGCTGCCCGCGCGGACGCCGCCGGTCGAGGAGGACGGCAAGCCGGTCGTCCTCTACTACGGGGCCGAGTACTGCCCGTTCTGCGCCGTCGAGCGCTGGCCCATGGTCATCGCGCTCAGCCGCTTCGGGACCTTCCAGGGCCTGTCCTCCACCACGTCGGCGCCGCCGCCCGAGACGCTCCCGAACACCCCCACGGTCACCTTCCACGGGTCCACCTACGCGAGCGACCTGCTGGTGTTCTCCGCGGTGGAGACCCAGGACCGGTACTTCCAGCCGCTGGACACCCCCACCGACCTCCAGCAGCGCCTGTTCCGCGCCTACAACGTCCCCGAGATCACGGGCAGCGACGGCGCGATCCCCTTCGTCATGATCGGCAACCGCTACGCCTGGGCCGGCAGCCAGTACGACCCCGGCGTGCTCGAGGGCAAGACCTTCGACGAGATCGTGGCGGCGCTGCAGGACCCCGACACGGAGATCGCGAAGGCCATCGGCGGCACGGCCAACGTCATCACCGCGATGATCTGCGAGCTCACGGAGGGCGAGCCGGCCCAGGTCTGCTCGAGCGAGGTCATCGCCCGGGCCCAGGCGGCGCTCGCGGCCGCGTGATGGGCGCGCCACGCTGGGCCGCCCCCGCCGGGATCGCGCTCTCGGCGGCCGGCCTGGCGGTCTCGGCTTACCTCACGGTCGCCCACTTCAGCACCCCCGACCTGCTCGTGTGCACGGAGGCGGGGCTGGTGGACTGCACCTCGGTCACCACGAGCCGCTGGTCCGTCTTCCTCGGGATCCCCGTGCCCGTCCTCGGCCTCGCGTGGTTCCTCGCGATGCTCGGTCTCTCGCTCCCGGCGGCCTGGCGCTCACCCCGTCGCGAGGTCCACCTCGCGCGCCTCCTCGCCGCCATCGCGGGGATCGGCTTCGTCCTGTGGCTCGTCTACGCCGAGCTCGTCCTCGTCGGCGCGCTGTGCCTGTGGTGCACGGTGGCCCACGTCCTCGCCTTCGGCCTGTTCGCGGTGGTGGCCGTGACGACGCCGGATCTCCTCGCCGGGGAGCCGGCCTAGTACTCGTAGAAGCCCCGGCCGACCTTGCGCCCGAGGCGCCCCGCGGCGACCATCCGTCGGAGCAGCGGCGGGGGCGCGAAGCTCGGCTCCCGGAACTCGTCGTGGAGCACCTCGGCGATCTGGAGCGTCGTGTCGAGCCCGATGAGGTCCACGAGCTCCAGGGGGCCCATCGGGTGGTTCAGGCCGAGCCGGATCGCCGTGTCGATGTCCTCCCGCGCCGCGAACCCCTCCTCGAGCATCCGGATCGCGGCGAGGAGGTAGGGAACGAGGAGCTGGTTCACGATGAACCCCGCGCGGTCCTTGGACTCCACCGTGGTCTTGCCCAGGCGCGCGCCGAAGGCCCGCCCGAAGGCCATCGTCTCCTCCGAGGTTGTGATGGCCCGGACGAGCTCCACGAGGGCCATGACCGGCACCGGGTTGAAGAAGTGCATCCCCAGGACCCGGTCGGGCCTCCCGGTCGCGGCGGCGAGCTCGACGATCGGGATCGAGGAGGTGTTGCTCGCGAGCACGGCCTCGGGTCGGAGCACCTCGTCGAGGCGGCGGAAGAGGTCGAGCTTCGTGGCCCGGTCCTCGGTCGCCGCCTCGATCGCGAGGTCCGCCTCGGCGAGCCGCGCCACCTCCGTCGTCCCCTCGATGCGCGCGAGCGCCGCCTCGCGCTCGGCCTCGGAGAGACGACCCCGCTCCACGGCCCGCGCCAGGGAGGCCTCGATCCGGCCGCGCCCGGCCCGCACGAGCTCCTCGGTCGGCTCCAGGTAGACCACGCGCATCCCGGCCCGAGCGCAGACCTCGACGATCCCCGAGCCCATGAGCCCGCAGCCGGCGACCGCGACCGTCCGAACCTCCTCCGCGCGCATCGGGGCAAGCCTACCGGCGCGCGCACGCTGGTACCATGCGTCCCGTGCCCGTCCTCGCCCACGCCGGCCGTCCCGACGAGCTCGTGGCCGAGATCCTGCTCGTCCTCGCCCTCGCGCTCGCCTGGGTGGGGATCGGCAGGCTCCGCGGCCGGCGGTTCCCCGCCATGGCCCGATCCTGGGCCCTCGCCCTCACCGGCTCCGCCGTCGGGCTCGCCGTGCTCGGGATCCTCCTGCCCACGGTGATCTGGCGGACCCCGGCCCCGAGCGCCGTCCGTCCGAGCTCGACCGCGCGGATCCAGATCCTCGCGCCGAGCGAGGGGCAGTCGGTGGCCGGGTCCACCCTGCGGGTCGTCGTCCGGCTCGAGGGCGCCCGCATCGTGGGCGCCGCCGACACCCAGGTGCGGCCCGACACCGGCCACGTCCACATCTCCGTGGACGATCGACTCCTGTCCATGAACTACGCCCCCGAGCTCGAGATCCCCATCGGCGAGCTCGAGCGCGGGCCCCACGTCCTCAGGGTCGAGTTCGTCGCCGCCGACCACGGACCCTTCGACCCACCGGTGGAGGCGAGCGTGCGCTTCGTGAAGGTCGCCGACTAGCAGACGGCCTGCAGGAGCGGCCAGGGGTTCACGGCCGTGCCGATCACGGAGTACCCGTAGGGGCTCGCCGGCCAGTTGCTCGGGATCGTGTAGGGATGCCACTCGAAGTGGTTGTGCGGGGTGTCCGTGTCCCCCGTCTCCCCCACGTAGCCGATGATGTCCCCGGCCTGCACCGGACCGTTGGACTTCTCCGAGTAGGCCGACAGGTGCGCGTTGTACACGTACCCGTTCGCGCCGTACACGTACACCGCGAGGCCGCCCAGCGTGTTCGAGCTCGCCCGCGCGGTGCCGGGGAAGGGCGCCCGGATCGGGGTCCCCATCGGGGCGATGATGTCGTTGCCCGCGTGCGGGTGGTACCCGCCCGCGTACCGCGGCGCGCCGAAGCCGTCGTAGACCGCCCGGGGCTGGTCCACCGGGCAGACCTGGAGGATCCCGTTCGGGTCGATGCGGATCCCGGTGAGGGCGGCGAGCTCCTCCCGCCACTTCCGGCGCAGGTCCTTCACGAGCTCCTCGGCCCGGGCCTTCTTGGCCTCCAGGTCGTCCAGGACCCGCTGCTGCTCCGCCAGCTTGGCCTGCAGGGCGGCGTACTCCGCCTGCCGGTCCCGGAGCGCGGCCGCGGCCCGGGCCTGCAGCCGCTGCTCCTGCGCCGCGCGGTCGGCGAGCTCGTTGCGGAGGTTCTCGACCTCGTTGGCGAGCTCGGCGTCGGTCTGGGCGACCGCGTCGACGAAGGCCACCCGGTCCGAGAGGTCGGCGAGGGAGGTCGCCCCCAGGAGGAACTCCAGCTGGTCCCCGGGACCGGCCATGTACGCCTCGCGCACCCGCTCCTCGAGCCGGGCGCGCAGCCGGGCGTACTCCTCGCGAGCCGCGGCGAGCTCGGCCCGGGTCGCGCGCAGCTGCTCCGTGATCTGCTCCCACCGGGCCTCCGCCTCGTCCACCTTGGCGGCGAGGGCGCCCGCCTCCCGGCTCAGGCGATCCAGGTGGGCCTGCTGGTCGCGGATCTCCCCGAGCAGGCGCTTCACCTCGGCCTCGGCGGCCTTCAGCCGCTGCTCGGTCGTCGGCTCGGCCCCGGCGACCCCGGGCAGGGCCGCGAGCAGCGCGAGGAGCGCCACCAACGCGGCCAGGCGTCGCGGGGATCGGGCTCGGTTGTCGGCCATGGGGTCCCGCCTTCCTATCGAACGGGCTGCCAGGTGTCAACCAGCCTGCCCCGCCCGCGGGCGGCTTTCAACCATCCCTCGGCGCCTCCGGGACGGCCCTTGAGCCCGAGCGCCCGTCCGGCGCGAGCTCCGGCTCGCGCAGGAGCTGCTCGGCGTGGAGCCCCTCGAGGAGCTCCCGCGCCCTCGCCGCCTCCTCCGCGCCCCCCACGGCCTGCGGGCCGAAGACCCGGGCCACCCACCAGACCTGGGCCGCCACGTCCTTCGGGAGCCCCCGCTCCCGCTCGAAGCGCAGCACCTCCAGGGCCCGCTCGAGGGCCTCCCACCGCTGCCCCTCCGCGAGCAGGATCTCGGCCTCCGCGTCGAGGAGCCAGTCCACCGTCCCCGGGCCCTCGGCGCGGGCGCTCGAGGCGGCCTCGGCGAGCACCTGACGCGCCCCCCCCGTGTCGCCGGCGGCGACGAGGGCCTTCGCCAGGGCCGCCGCGGTCCACGTGATGAGGCTCCGCTCCTTCAGCTCCCGGCACAGGCGGTAGGCCTCCCGCAGGTCGGCGAGGGCCCCCTCGAGGTCGCCCGCGAACCGGCGAGCGAGCCCCCGCGAGCTGAGGGCGCTCGCGAGCTCCCAGCGGGCCCCGAGCTCGCGGAAGGCCGCGACGGCCGCGTCGAGGTGCGTCAGGGTCTCCTCGAGCCGCCAGAGCCGACGCAGGGCGCCGCCGACGGCCTCGCGGGCCACGGCGATCGAGAAGCGGTCCCCGGAGGCCTCCGCGATCGCCAGCGCCTCCGCCGCGAGGTCCAAGCTCCGCAGGTCGTCCCCGGTCTCGGACTCCACGGTCGCGAGCATCACCAGGGCCCGGGCCTCCGACCACGCGTCCCCCTCGGGGTTGGCCCGCGCCACGGCCAGGGCCTCCTCGAACATCTCCCGCGCCCGATCCATCTCCCCGCGCCAGTACGGCGCCCAGGCCGCGACGAGCAACGTCCGGGCGAGCGTCCAGGGGTCCCCGAGCTCCCGGGCGGCCGCCAGGGCCCGGTCGAAGAGCTCCGCCGCCCGCTCCCGGTCGCCCCGGATCGAGAGCTCGATGTCGCCGAGGAACCGACAGGCCTGGGCGAGCACCCGGGGGTCGTCGCCGCCGAGCTCGAGGGCGCGCCGGAGCGGCCCCACCGCCCCCTCGAAGTCCCCGAGCCAGTACCGGGCCTCCCCGAGGTTCGCGAGCACGATCGCCTCCGAGAGCCCCCAGCCGCGCTCGGGCCCCGACAGCGCGAGCGCCCGTTCGTACAGGTCCGCCGCGGGCCCGGCCTCCGAGGCCCACAGGGCGAGGTCCCCGGCGTGCGTCAGGGCCTCCACCGCCCGCTCGGCGACCTCCCGGTCGTTGGGGTCCAGGTCCAGCGCGGCCTTCGCGGCCTGCTCCAGGTGGTAGGCGATGGACCGCGGGTACCGCGCCGCGGTCTGCTCGTCCTCGGACAGGGCCGCCGCGAGCCGCAGGTGGAGCTCTCGGCGCTCCCGCTTGGGCAGGGACTCGTAGGCGACGTCCCGCACGATGCCGTGGCGGAACCGGTACACGCCGGGGCGGTGCTCGTCCCGCACGAGGAGCTCCTCATCCTCCAGGGTCTCGAGCAGCGCCCCGAGGTCCTCGCCGGGCTCGGCGACCAGGGCGAGCTCGTCCACGTGGAACGTGGCCCGGGGGAACACCGAGGCCTTGCGGACGAGCTCGCGGGCGGCGGGCGGCAGGTGGTCGATCCGGGCGGCCACGACCGCCTGGACGGTGGGCGGCAGGAGGCTCACCGGGATCGGACCCGTGTCGGTGGCCGGCAGGCCCGCGCCGCGGTGGCGGAGCATCCCGGTCATCTCGACGATGAAGAACGGGTTCCCGCCGGCGTGCCGGGCGACCGACTCGGCGACCCCGGGGTCCAGTCCCTCCCCCGCCCGCAGCGCGAGCTCCGTGGCGTCGGGCGGAGCGAGCGGCTCGAGGTACAGGTTCAGGGAGTCCCCGAGCCCGCCGCCCCAGCCGGGCCTGGCCTCGAGGAGGTCGTACCGGGCCACGCAGAGGACGACGAGGGGCACCCGCCGCGCCGTGCGCACGAGCTCCTCCACGAGGTCCAGGAGCCCGGGCTCGGTCAGGTGCGCGTCCTCCAGGACGAGCACGACCGGACCGGACCGGGCCAGGCCGGCGAGGAGCGCGAGCAGGCTCGCTCGGAGCTCGCCCACGCGGTACCGCCCCTCCTCGCGGGGCGGAGCCCCGAGCCCGAGGGCGATCCCAAGCCGCTCCACGAGCGCCGGGGCCTCGTCCTCGGGGCAGCAGCCCTCCACGAGCTCCCGCAGCCGCCGGCGCAGGTGCTCCTCGGGGGCGCCGGCCTCCTCCCCCATGAGGTCGAGGAGCATCTGTGCGAGGGGGGCGAAGGCCACGTCCTCCCCGAAGGGGCTCGCCCGCCCGACGAGGACCGTGGTCCCCTCCGGCAGCCGCCGCAGGAACTCCTCGACCACCCGGCTCTTGCCCACCCCGGGCTCCCCGAGGAGCGTCACGAGGTGCGCCCGGGAGGTCTCGGCGGCGCTCTCGAAGGCGTCCTCGAGCAGCCGCAGCTCGCGGCGGCGGTTCACGAGCGGGATCGTCCGCCGGGCGCCCCGCGGGGCGAGACCGAGCGCCGGCCAGGCCGTAGCGACCTCCTCGAACCCCTTCGCGTGGACCCGCACCGGCTCGCCGAACGCGACGTGGTCCCGGGTGAGCATCCAGGTCGTCTCCCCCACGAGCACCGACCCGGGCTCCGCCGCTTGCTGCAGCCGGGCGGCGAGGTTCACCGTGGCCCCGAACAGGAGCCCGTGGTCGGCCCCCTCCGAGCCCACGGCCACGGGCCCGGTGTTGATGCCGACGCGGACCCGCAGGGGGATCGGCAGACCGAGGCGCTCCCCGATCAGCCCGACCCGACCGACGAGGTCGAGGCCCGCCCGGACGGCGCGCAGGGCGTCGTCGTCGTGGGCGTGGGGGAGGCCGAAGACCCCCACGACGGCGTCCCCGGCGAGGTCGTAGGCCCGCCCGCGGAGCGACTCGAGCACCTCCGAGACGGTCCGGTAGTAGGCGGCGAGGACCTCGCGGTAGCGCTCGGGATCCAGGCGCGCCGCGAGCTCCGTGGAGCCGACGAGGTCCACGAAGACGACGGTGACCACCTTGCGCTCCTCCGGCGCCGGCGCTCCGACCGGGGAGCCGCAGGCCGGGCAGAAGCGCGCGCCGGCGGGGAGCTCCGCGCCGCAGCGGACGCAGGTGGCCTCGCTCATCGGGCCAGCATACGCGGCGGCCCGACGCGGCTCAGTGCTCGGCGTACCGCTCGAGCAGCTGGAGCCGGTTGCCGTCGGGGTCGGTGAAGGAGACGAACCGCGCCACCCCCTCCACCTCGCCCGCGTGGGGCTCGAAGACCACGCCCCGGAGCTCCAGGGCGAACCGCGCCTCGTCCAGGTCCTCGACCTCCAGGCACACCGTCCCGCCGGGCTCGTGCCCGTCGCCGCCGTGGAGGGCGAGCCGGACGGGCTCGGTCCCGAGCTCGGCCCACTCGTCGCCGTGCCGGTGCACGAGGGGCAGCCCGAGCGCCTCCGTGTAGAACTTCAGCGCCCGGTCCATGTCGCTGACCCAGAACCACACCCGCTCGATCCGGCCAAGCATGGCATCCTCCTCGTTCCCCCCTCGATCCTCCCACGACGGGGGCCCGATCGCCCCCGGGTATCCTCCGGCCATGGCCGGGCGCGGCGACTCCCTGTGGCGGCGGATCCGCTGGGCGACGCTCCTGCTCGTCCTGGCCTTCGCCTACGGGGTGGCCGGCTACATGATCCTGGAGGGCTGGGGCTTCCTCGACGCCCTGTACATGACAGCCATCACCTTCACCACGGTCGGGTACCTGGAGGTCCGACCGCTCGACGCCACGGGCCGGATCTTCACGCTGAGCGTCATGGCCCTCGGGGTGGGGCTCGTGCTCATCACCATCGCCCTCGCCGCCCAGTGGGTGATCGAGGGCGCCTGGACACCGCAGACGAGGAGGCGACGGATGCAGCGCAGGATCGACGCCCTGACCGACCACTACCTGATTTGCGCGTACGGCCGGGTCGGCCGGGCCGCGGCCCGCGAGTTCGAGGCCGAGGGCGTGCCCTTCGTCGTCATCGACCCGAAGGAGGAGCTCGAGGAGCGGATGCGACAGGACGGGGTCCTGTACCTCATCGACGACCCCTCCGAGGAGGGCGTGCTCGAGCGGGCCGGGGTGCGGCGGGCGCGCGGCCTCGTCTGCGCCGTGGACTCCGACGCCACGAACGTCTACATCACCCTCCTCGCCCGCTCCCTGAACCCGGACCTGTTCATCGTGGCTCGCGCATCCGAGCCCGGGTCGGATCGGCGGCTGCTGGCCGCCGGGGCCGACCGCGTGATCTCCCCCTTCGTGAGCAGCGGCCGGCACATGGCCCTCGTCGCGCTCCGCCCGCGGGTCGCCGACGTCCTCGAGGTCGAGCCGGGGACCGCGCGCTCGATGCGCCTGGAGGAGGTGCGTATCGAGGAGGGCTCGCCCCAGGCCGGGCGGACCGTGGCCGAGGCCTTCGGGCCGGTGCCGGTCCTCGCCATCCGTCACGCCGGGGGGCAGATCACGGCGAACCCGTCCGGGGACCTCGTCCTCGCCCCGGGGGACCTCGTCCTCGCCATCGGCGAGGAGGACCTCCCATCGGTGCGCCTGGGTCGCTGAGCTCGCCTCAGCCGCCGAGGATCCGCCGCTTCTGGGCCTGGAACTCCTCCTCGGTGAGCACGCCCCGGTCCCGCAGCTCCGCGAGGCGCTCGAGCTCCGTGGCGACGGAGGGCGCCGGGGGCGGCGCGGGGCGTCCCTGGTACATCCGCTGCTTGTTCAGCTCCCCCTGCTGGTAGATCGTCTTCTGCACGTGCTCGGGGTTCCGGACGTTGGCGAAGACGTTGCGCCCGTGCTCGCTCGCGGACTGGATGATGAGGTCGCCCGCCCCGACGATCCGCTCGAAGATGGACTGCTGGAACCGGACGTCGTTGATGGCCTCCAGGGGGATCTCCATCGAGCGCTTGGCGATGAAGCCCTCGCGGTGGACGATCCGGTCGGTGGTGACCGCGAAGTTCGAGGTCGCCCAGGCAACGAAGGCGCGCAGCGGGTACCAGACGAGGACCAGGAGCCCGAGCCCGAAGGCCCCCCACAGCACCACCGAGCGCGCCGTCCCCTCCGCCGGGGCGTAGACGAGCGCGAGCACCCACCCCGCGACCACGAGGAGGGTGACGAGGCTCGGCCCGACGAGGGCGATCCAGTGGGGCCGCAGGTCGAGGACGAGCTCCTCCCCCTCGATCAGGAGCCGGCGCGGGAACGGCATACCCCGACCCTACCCTCGTTCGTCCCCGGCGAACAACGGGTCCAGGTGCTCCACCTCCCCGAACCGCACGGTCCGGCGGCCCTCGGGGGTCCGGACGAGCAGCCCGCCGAGCTCATCCACGTCCTCGGCGACCCCCTCGACCACCTCTCCCGAGGTGATCCGCGCCCGCACCCGGCTCCCGAGGGTCGCACAGACCGCCCGGTAGCGCTCGAGGGTGGTCGGACCGAGACCCGATCCCGCGCGCCCGTACCCCGCAGCGAAGCGCTCGAGGAACGCGCCGAGGAGGTCCGCCGCATCCACCCCCGGGACGGCGCCGGCGCCCGGCACCTCGCTCGGGGCTTCGCCGAGGTTCACGCCCACCCCGAGCACGACGTGGTCCACGCGCCCCTCGCGCACCGCCGAGGTCGCGAGGATCCCGCCCACCTTGGCGCCGTCGAGGATCAGGTCGTTCGGCCACCGGCAGCCGACCTCGACCCCCGCGAGCTCGCGGAGGGCCTCGGCCATCGCGGCCCCGGCCCAGCAGGTGAGCAGCCCGGCCCGCTCGGGGGGCAGGGCCGGCCGGAGCACGACCGAGACGAGGAGCGCCCCGCGGACGTCCAGCCAGCTGCGCCCGAGCCTGCCCCGCCCGGCGGTCTGGTGCCCGGCCCCGACGAGGGTCCACTCCGGCGCGCCCGCGGCGGCGAGCTCCGCGGCCGTCTCCTGCGTGGAGCGGGTAACCTCATCGAATCGCACGGGGGCGTCGGAGCCGATCCGGCGGAGGGCGGCGCGGAGCGCGTCTTCGGTCATCGGCATCGCTGGTCCCGGGCGATCATCGCAGCTGGAGCGGCACGTGGCGAGGAACCGGATCCTGATCGCGAACCGCGGCGAGATCGCCGTCCGCATCATCCGCACCGTGCGGGAGCTCGGCCTGCGCGCCGTGGCCGTGTACTCCGACGCCGATCGCGAGGCCCTCCACGTGCAGATGGCCGACGAGGCCTACCGGATCGGGCCCGCCCTGGCCGCCGACTCCTACCTCTCGATCGGCGCGATCCTGGAGGCCGCCCGCAAGGCCAGGGCCACCGCGATCCACCCCGGGTACGGGTTCCTGTCCGAGCGCGCCCACTTCGCCCGAGCCGTCGCGGAGTCCGGCTACGTGTTCATCGGTCCCTCCCCTGAGGCCATCGAGATGATGGGCGACAAGTCCGCGGCCCGCCAGGCCGCCGAGCGCGCCGGCGTCCCCATCGTCCCCGGCACCCCGGAGCCGGTCACGGTCGAAGACGCCCCGGGCCACGCCGAGCGGATCGGCTATCCCGTCGTGGTCAAAGCCGCCTTCGGGGGCGGCGGGCGCGGGATGCACGTGGTCCGCCGCCCCGAGGACCTGCCCGCGGCCCTGGCCCGGGCCGCCCGCGAGGCGCAGGCGTACTTCGGTCGCCCCGAGGTCTTCCTCGAGCGCTACATCGAGCGCGGCCACCACGTGGAGGCGCAGATCCTCGCCGACGCCCACGGGGGGATCTGGTTCCTCGGGGAGCGCGATTGCTCGGTGCAGCGGCGCCACCAGAAGCTGATCGAGGAGACCCCCTCCCCCGTCGTGGACCGCGACCTGCGCACCCGCCTCGGGGAGGCCGCCATCGCCCTGGCGAAGGCCGCCGGATACGTGAACGCCGGCACGGTGGAGTGCATCGTGGACGAGGGCGGCGAGTTCTACTTCCTGGAGATGAACACCCGGCTCCAGGTCGAGCACACGGTGACCGAGATGGCCACCGGCCTGGACCTCGTCGCCCTCCAGATCGCCGTGGCCTTCGGGGAACGCCTGGACCTCTCCGGGGTCCGCCCCCGGGGCCACGCCATCCAGTGCCGCATCAACGCCGAGGACCCGGCGCGGAACTTCCTGCCGGGCCCCGGCCGGGTGGTCGGCTACCGGGAGCCGTCCGGGCCCTTCGTCCGCGTGGACTCGGCGATCCGCGAGGGGGACGAGATCCCGCCCGACTACGACTCGATGTTCGCCAAGCTCGTCGTGGAGGCCGAGGACCGCGAGCGCGCCCGCCGACGGATGCTCCGGGCCCTCGACGAGTTCCACGTGGAGGGGGTGCCGACGACGATCCCGCTCCACCGCTGGATCCTCTCCACCCGGGAGTTCCGGGAGGCCAGCCACACCACCACCTGGCTCGAGCGCGCCCTCCGGGAGGCCGAGATCCCGAGCGCCGACTGGGCCGCGGCCACGCCGACGGAGCCCCCGGGGGTCCCGGCGGAGCTCCTCGTCGAGCTCGACGGCCGCCGCGTCCCCGTCCGGATCTTCGACCGGCGCCGCGAGCGCGCCCCCAGACCCCCCGCCCGCCACGCGGGCCACGCGGGCGAGCACGTCCACAGCGTGATCGCCGCCCCGATGCAGGGCACCATCCTCCGGGTGCTCGTGGAGCCCGGGCAGGAGATCCGGGCCGGGGAGGTCATCTGCATCCTGGAGGCGATGAAGATGGAGAACGCGATCCCCGCGCCCCGGGAGGGGATCGTCACCGAGCTGCCCATCGAGCCCGGGCAGACCGTGTCGGTGGGTCAGACCCTCGCGGTCATCGACTGAGCTTCGCCGGGGCGCTCGCGGGGGCCTCCCCCGGCCGCCCCGAGGGCGGCGCCCCGGGGATCCACAGCCGGAACACCGTCCCCTCCGGCCCGGAGCGCTCCAGCCACAGCCGCCCCCCGATGAGCTCGGAGAGCTTGCGGCAGATGTACAGGCCGAGGCCGGTGCCACCGACGCTGCGCGTGGCGGAGCTGTCCACCTGGTAGAAGCGGTCGAAGATCCGCTCGTGCGCCTCCTCGGGGATCCCCCGCCCCTCGTCCTCCACGGAGACCACGACCCCATCCGCCATGCGAGCCCCGCGGATCGTCACGCGGGTATCCGGCGGCGAGTACTTCAGGGCGTTCTCCACGAGGTTGGAGAGGATCTGGTGGACCTTCGCCTCGTCCGTCTCGACGAGGGGCAGCGCGGGATCGAACCGGAGGTCGAAGGTGTGGCCGTGGGCGCTCGAGCGCAGCTCCTCCACGACGTGCCGGGCGACCTGGTCCACCGAGACCGGGCCGAGCGTGAGCGGCTCCGCGTCCGACTCCAGGCGGGCCACGGAGAGCAGCTGCTCGATGAGCCGCCGCAGCCGCTCGCTCTGCCGGTCCGCCGCCTCGAGGAACGAGCGCTTCTGCTCCTCCTCGAGCTGGGGACCGAGCTGGAGCATGGTCTTCAGGTACCCCTGGATCGAGGTGAGGGGGGTCCGCAGCTCGTGCGAGACCACCGCCACGAAGTCGTCCTTCATCCGCCCCAGCTCCTTCTCCTGTTCGAGGGCCTCCCGCAGGCGGGCGACGAGCTGGGTGTTGCGGACCGAGGCCGTCGCGCCCAGGTACACGGCCCCGACGGGGACGGCGACGAGCAGCATGAGCCAGGGGTCCTCGTCGGCGAGGCCGATCACGACCGGGGACAGGGCGAAGAGCGCGGCGCTCGTGAGGACCTGGAACCACAGGTCCTCGAGGACGTAGCGGACGACCGAGGCCCCCCGCGAGAGCGCGATCGCCGTGCTCGTGAGCAGGTCGTTCACGACGAAGAAGGCGAGGGCGGCACCGGCGATGGGGCCGAGGGCGCGGGCGTCGATCTCCGAAGGTGCGCCGAGGAGCGCCCAGACGGCGCCGGCCGCGGCCGCGGACAGGACGTACTGGGCCACGTTGAAGGCGGCCGTGAGGAACGGCTTGCGGTCGACGAGGTCGCTGATCAGGCAGGCGCCGGCGAACACGGCCGCGGCCGGCGCCGTCCCGAACCGCAGGAGCACGGCGAAGCCGAACGTGGTCGAGACCCCCACCTCCTGGACCTCGCCGCCGATCGCCGCCCGGATGGGCACGAGCTCCCCGGCGAGGGCCAGGGCGGCGAGCAGCCAGAAGGTGACGGGATCGGCCGCGATCGTGGAGGGGTCGATGCGCGGGACGAGCGCGGCGAAGGCGGCGAGACCCGCGGTGATCGTCGCGAGCATGAAGGGGCGACCCCGGCTCGGATGCTCGCCGAGCGCGTCACGGAAGGGCAGGGTCGGGTCCATCCCCCTCGTGGTCGGCGCCTCCGCGCCGGAGGTTGAACCGCTCGTGGCGCCTCCGCGGCCTCCCGGACACCGCGGATCTCCCCGCGTTGAGGGCCCATGCACGAGCGCCCGCCGACCGGTACCCAGACGCGAACGCCCCGGTCCGATCGCCGCCATCGCGCTCGGACCAGGTGCGGCGCCCCTCGGACGCCGCGAGGCGGTTCAGGAGCCTACGGCTTCGGGACCTTCTTCGGCGCGCCGAGCACGAACACGAGGATCGCCACGAGCGCCGGCGAGTACCAGAGCCGGCGGAGCGTCTTCAGCACCTCGGCTCACCTCCTTGCCCTCGTCGCCGGGCACGGTCCTCCCGGCGATTCCTACGAGGCGAACCGTAGCCGACGGGGGCATCCACGCGCATCGGTCGGGCGGACGGGATCCTGGTCCCCCGGGGTCCGACGCGGGTCGCCCCGTCGGCCTGGGACGAACGGCCGATGCGGGAGCGCGCAACCCCGCACACTCGCTCGCCCCCCACCCGCTCGCTAGGCTGGGGCGCCGATGATCCTCGTCGCCTTCCTCGCGCTCGCCCTCGTCCTCGTCCCGGTCCTCGGGGGGAGCCTGCGCAGGCTGGGGGACCTGCGGCTCCGCCTCGCGGGCCTGCTCTGGATCGCCCTCGCCTCCCAGGTGGCGCTCATCGCGCTCCCCGGGCCGCGGACGTGGTGGCGCGTCGGCCTGAACCTCGCCCTGTACCCCCTGGGCCTCGCCTTCGTCTGGTGGAACCGCCGGGTCCCGGGGATGGGGATCATCGGGATCGGCGCGGCCTGCAACCTCCTCGTTATCCTCGCCAACGGCGGGGTCATGCCGGCCTCGGACGCGGCGATGCGCGCCGCGGGGATCTCCGTGGAGCCCGGCCTGTTCGCCAACTCGGCGGTGCTCGAGCACCCCCGGCTCCTGTTCCTCGGGGACGTGATCCCGATCCCCTGGCCCACGGCGCTCGCGAACGTGGTGAGCGTGGGCGACGTCCTCATCGCCCTCGGCGCCGCCTACCTGCTCCACCGGGCCGCGGGCTCGCGCCTGCCCGGCGCACGCCCTCGACCGACGGGCCCCGACCCCGGGCCCTAGCCGTTCGGGCGGCCCCAGGAGTCGCGCCCGGTCACCCGGAAGCCGGCGTCGTGGATCTTGTACTGGCGGTTCACCGAGATGAGCAGGGCCGTCATCGTCTCGGCGATCCTGGCCATCGTCAGGTCGCCGGCGTCCACCCACCGCAGGTTCGGGATGGCGTCGATGAGGTCGCCGACCACGGCCTTGGCCTCCGCGTCGGCGCCACAGACCAGGACGTCGCTCTCCATCGGGCGCTCGAGGTCCTGGAGCTGCTCGCCGCTGATCGTGTGGAAGGCCGCCACCATCCGGACGCCCTTGGGCAGGATCGCCTTGGCCTGCTCCGCCGCCGAGCCGTGCCAGGGCCGCAGGACGTGCCAGGGGCGCCCGCCCACCGCCGTGGCGAGGGGGCTCGTGCAGTCCACGACGATCGCGCCCTCCCGGACGTGGTCCTTGATGGCGCGGTAGATGTCCGCCTGCCCGGCGTAGGGGACCGTGACGAACACCACGTCGCCACGGGCCGCGGCCTCCTCGTTCGTCGTGCCCTCCACGGCGACGTCGCCGCCGAGGATCCCGACCGCGTCCGCCGCCCTGCTCGCCCCCTTCTCCGCCGAGCGGGAGCCGATGATGACGTGCTTGCCTGCGCGGGCCAGCCGGAGCGTCAGGCCGAAGCCCTCCTCCCCGGTGCCACCGATCACCGAGATGTCCATGGCGGGCAGGGTACCGGACCGGCGCGGACCCTCCCCCGACCCAACGGCCCGAACGGGCACGGCCGGTTGTCCCGCCCGGCGTAGGGGCGCTCAGCCCCGGGGACGGTGCTCGCCGAAGACCCGGCGAAGGGCGTCCGAGACCTCCCCGAGGGTCGCGCGGGCCCGGAGGGCCTCCTTGATCGGCGGCAGGAGGTTCTCGGTCCCCCGGGCCGCCTCCTCCACCCGCTCGAGAGCGGCCGCGACGGCCGCCCCGTCCCGGGAGGCCCGCAGCGCCCGCACCCGCTCGATCTGGCGGGCCGTCTCCTCCTCGGAGATCCGCAGGATCTCCGGCTCGCGCTCCTCGGGCTCCCGGAAGCGGTTCACACCGACGACGACGCGCTCGCCCGACTCGATCTGTCGCTGGAGCCGGAAGGCGGCCTCGTGGATCTCGTCCTGGTAGAAGCCCTGCTCGATGGCGGCCACGGCCCCGCCCATCCCCTCGATCTTCTCGATGTACGCGAGGGCGCGGCGCTCGATCTCGTTCGTGAGCGCCTCCACGTAGTACGAGCCGCCGAGGGGGTCGACGACGTCCGCCACCCCGGTCTCGTAGGCGATGACCTGCTGGGTCCGCAGGGCGAGCTTCGCGGCGCGCTCCGTGGGCAGGGCCAGGGCCTCGTCGTAGGAGTTCGTGTGGAGCGACTGGGTCCCCCCGAGGACCGCCGAGAGCGCCTCGAGCGCGGTGCGCACGATGTTGTTCTCCGGCTGCTGCGCCGTGAGGGTGGCGCCGCCGGTCTGCGTGTGGAAGCGGAGCATGAGGCTGCGAGGGTCCTTCGCGCCGAACCGCTCGGCCATGATCCGCGCCCACAGCCGCCGGGCGGCCCGGAACTTCGCCACCTCCTCGAAGAAGTGCTGGTGGCAGGCGAAGAAGAACGACAGGCGCGGAGCGAACGTGTCCACCTCGAGCCCGGCGTCGAGGGCCGCACGCACGTAGGCGATCCCGTTCGCGAGCGTGAAGGCCACCTCTTGCACGGCCGTCGCGCCGGCCTCGCGCATGTGGTAGCCGCTGATGGAGATGGTGTTCCAGCGGGGCAGCCGCTCCGCGCAGTAGGCGAACAGGTCGGTGACCAGGCGCATCGAGGGGCCCGGCGGGTAGATGTACGTGCCCCGGGCCGCGTACTCCTTGAGGATGTCGTTCTGGACCGTGCCGGAGAGCCGCTCGGGCGGGATCCCCTGCTCCTCGGCCACGAGCTCGTAGAGCAGGAGGAGGATCGGGGCGGTCGCGTTGATCGTCATCGAGGTGGAGACGCGGTCCAGGGGGATCTGCTCGAAGAGGCGGCGCATGTCCTCGATGGAGTCGATGGCGACGCCGGTGCGCCCCACCTCCCCCTCGGCCCGCGGATGGTCCGAGTCGTAGCCCATCTGCGTCGGCAGGTCGAAGGCCACCGAGAGACCGGTCTGCCCGTGCTCGAGCAGGTAGCGGAAGCGGGCGTTGGTCTCGGCCGCCGTGCCCATCCCGGCGTACTGGCGCATCGTCCACAACCGGCCCCGGTGCATCGTGGGGTACACGCCGCGCGTGAACGGCGGCTCCCCCGGACGGCCGAGGTCCCGCTCCGGGTCGAAGCCCTCCAGGTCCTCGGGCCCGTAGACGGGCCGAAGCTCGATCCCCGAGTCCGTCTCGCGCCGATCCATCGCGCAACAGCCTAGCCCGACCCCCCGGCGCCGACAGCTCCCCTCGGTACCATGGGGTCGAGCGACCCCGACCCCGATGCCCACCGACGCCGACCTCACCGCGCTCGCCCGGGCCGCCCTCGCCGAGGACGCCCCGGCCGGTGACCTCACGAGCCGGCTCGTCGTCCCCGCCGAGCAGACGTGCACCGCCGAGATCCGGGCCAAGGCCGCGGGCGTGCTCGCGGGCCGGGCCGCGGCCGAGGCGATCTTCCGGGCGGCGGCCGAGGAGGACGGGGCGGTGGACCAGGACTGGAAGCTCGAGGACGGCGCAGAGCTCGCGCCCGGCGACCTCCTCGCGGTGCTGCGGGGATCGGCGCGGGCGATCCTGCGGGCGGAGCGACCCGCGCTGAACCTGCTCGGACGCCTCTCGGGGGTCGCCACCCTCACCCGCGCCTACGTGCGCGCGGCGGCTCCCGCGCGGATCCTGTGCACCCGCAAGACCACGCCGGGCCTGCGGGCCCTGGAGCGGGAGGCCGTCGCGGCCGGGGGTGGCGAGCTCCACCGCGCGTCCCTGTCCGAGGCCGTCCTCATCAAGGACACGCACGTGCGCCTCGCGGGCGGCGTCGGCGAGGCGGTGCGGCGGGCGCGCGCGGCCGGGGTGCCCGTCGAGGTGGAGGTGGAGGACCTTCAGGGGCTCGAGGAGGCCCTCGCCGCGGGCGCCGAGCGGGTGCTCCTCGACAACGCCGGCCCCGAGCTCGTGGCCGCCGCGGTGGCGCGCGTGGGCGACCCCGAGCGCCTGGAGGTCTCCGGGGGCGTGCGTCTCGAGGACCTTCCCGCCCTCGTGGCGGCCGGCGCCCGGCTCATCTCGGTGGGCCGGATCACCCACTCGGCGCCGTCGCTCGACCTCTCGCTGGAGGTCGTGGATGCGGGCTGAGCCGACGGTCTCCAGCTTCGAGGCCTTCGCGGAGGAGGTCCGGCGCCTCGCGCGTGCGCGGGACGCGGTGATCCTCGCCCACAACTACCAGGTCCCCTGGATCCAGGACGTCGCCGACTTCGTCGGGGACTCCCTCGCGCTCTCCCGACGGGCCGCCGCCTCCGAGGCCTCGACGATCGTGTTCTGCGGCGTGCACTTCATGGCGGAGACGGCGAAGATCCTCGCCCCGGACAAGACCGTGCTCCTACCGGACCTCGACGCCGGGTGCTCCCTCGCCGCCTCGATCACGGCCGAGCAGCTGCGGGCCTGGAAGGCCGAGCACCCCGGCGCCGTCGTCGTCGCCTACGTGAACACCTCGGCCGAGGTGAAGGCGGAGTCGGACGTCTGCTGCACCTCCTCGAACGCCGTCGACGTCGTCCGGTCCATCCCCGAGGACCGGGAGATCCTGTTCCTGCCCGATCTGTTCCTCGGCGCCCACGTGGAGCGCGAGACCGGGCGCAAGCTCCACCTGTGGATGGGCGAGTGCCACGTCCACGCCGCGATCGACCCCTCGGGTCTGCGCGAGCGGGCGGCCAGCCCCGACACCGAGGTCATGATCCACCCCGAGTGCGGCTGCACGACCACGGCGCTCTGGCTCCTGTCAGAGGGCGCCCTGCCGCCCGAGCGCACGAAGGTGCTCTCCACCGGCGGGATGGTGGCCGAGGCCAGCCGCGCCCCGGCGCGCCGGTTCCTCGTCGCGACGGAGACGGGGATCCTCCATCAGCTCCGCCGCGCCGCGCCGGACAAGGTCTTCGAGCCCCTGGACCCGGACGCCGTCTGTCCCTACATGAAGACGATCACGCCCGAGAAGCTCCTCCGCTCCCTCCGCGAGGGGGTCCACGAGATCCAGGTGCCGCCGGAGGTCGCCGCCCGCGCGCGACGGGCGGTGGAGCGCATGGTCGAGATCGGCCCCACCGCCGGCTCGGCCAGACCCCCGGGGCCCGTGTACCGGGAGTAGGCGATGCGGACGGTCGTCGTCGGGGCCGGGGCCGCGGGGCTCTGGTGCGCCCTCCACGCCGCCGACCGCGGCCCCGTCACGATCGTGGCGCCGGGGGCGGCCACCCTCTCGGCGACGGCCTGGGCCCAGGGCGGGATCGCCGCGGCCGTGGGCCCGGGGGACTCCCCCGAGGCCCACGCCGCCGACACGCTCGCCGCCGGCGCCGGCCTCTGCGACGAGCGGGCCGTGGGCGTCCTCACCCGCGAGGCCCCCGGGGAGGTCCGTCGCCTCGCCGCGCTGGGCATGCCGTTCGACCCGGCCCCGACCCTGGAGGCCGGGCACCGGGCCCGGCGCGTCCTCCACGCGGGCGGCGACGCCTCCGGCCGGGTGCTGCACCGGTTCCTCGCCGACCTCGCCGAGCGCGACCCCCGGATCCGTCGCGTGGACGCCCTCGCCGTCGCGATCGTCTGCGAGGACGATCGGGCGGTGGGGGTGCGGACGGCCGACGGCCGGCTGGTCGAGGCGGACCGGGTCGTGCTCGCCACCGGCGGGGCCTGCGGGATCTACGGCCACCGCACCGGCCCGGACACCTCCATCGGCGATGGCATCGCGATGGCCTGGGACGCGGGGGCGGTCCTCGCCGACCTCGAGCTCGTGCAGTTCCACCCGACCGCCCTCGACGTGCCCGGCCACCCCGCGCGGCTGCTCACCGAGGCCCTGCGAGGCGAGGGCGCGATCCTCGTGGACGCCCGCGGGGAGCGGTTCATGCCCCGGTTCGACGAGCGGGCCGAGCTCGCCCCCCGGGACGTGGTGGCCCGCGCCATCCTCGCGGTGCGGGAGGCGACCGGCTCCCCCGTGTACCTCGATGCCCGGGGCGTCCCGGACGTGCTCGCCCGGTTCCCGGTGGCCGCCGCCCAGTGCCACGAGGTCGGCCTGGACCTCTCCCTCGACCTCATCCCGGTCGCGCCCGCCGCCCACTACTTCATGGGCGGCGTGCTGACCGACACCTGGGGCCGGACGAGCGTCCCCGGGCTCCTCGCCGCCGGCGAGGTCGCCTGCACCGGCGTCCACGGGGCGAACCGCCTAGCCTCCAACTCCCTCGCCGAGACCCTCGTGTTCGGGCGCCGCGCGGCCCTCGCCGACGAGGGTCCGCCCGAGCTGCCCTCGCACACGCCGGTCGAGCCGATCGCCGAGACCCCCGTCCTGGGCCTGCCCCTGCCCGAGGTGCGGGAGCTCGCCGACCGTCACCTCGGGCCGCGCCGGCGCGGCCCGGAGCTCGCGGCGTGCGCTGAACGGCTGGCTGCGGGCGGCGTGGCCGCGGGGAGCCGGAGCGCCACCCTCGTGGCCTTCCTCCTCGCCCTCGCGGCCCTGCGCCGCAAGGAGTCCCGCGGGGGCCACGCCCGCGAGGACTTCCCGGAGCCCCGTCCCGAGTGGCGGATCCGACAGCTGGTGGATCGGCGCGGGTGGTCCCGCATGCCGGTCCCGGCGCCGACCCCGGTCACCCCTCGCTGAGGGCCGAGGGTCCACGACGGAGTGGAGCACCCGGCCCGGCACGAGGCAACGGCTCGGGCCCGAGGGGGCCGAGCGCGCGCGCTAGAGTGAGGAGGTCTCGAGGCGGAGGGAACGAACGTGGCCAAGCGCAGAGCGGACGTCGGGACCCTCTACCGGGGGAGCCCCGGCCAGTGGTCGTGGCTCGCCCACCGGGTCACCGGCGTCGCCATCATCCTGTTCCTGTTCGTGCACGTCGTGGACACCGCGATCGTCGGCTGGGGCCCCGAGGCCTACGAGCGGGTGAGCTCCGTGTACCACAACTGGTTCGTGCTCCTGCTCGAGCTCGGGCTCGTCGCGGCGGTCCTGTACCACGCGCTGAACGGCCTGAAGATCATGGTGTTCGACTTCTGGCCCAGCACGGTCCGGTACATGAAGCCGATCTCGGCGGCGACCCTGGGGCTGTTCGTGCTCGCCATGATCCCGATCGTCTGGATCATGGGGGGCTCGGTCCTCGAGAAGCTGGGGTGGCTCTGATGGCGGCCTCGACGATCGAGCGCCGGACCCACGAGGCCCCCGCGCCGCGGATCTCCAGGGAGCGACCGGCCGGCGGGTTCGAGCTCTGGTCCTGGCTGTTCATGCGCCTGTCCGGCGTGGTCCTGCTGTTCCTGGCCGTCGGGCACGTCCTGATCATGCACGTGATGGACGAAGGGATCGACCGGGTGGACTTCGACTTCGTGGCGGCCCGGTGGGCGAGCCCCTTCTGGCGGACCTGGGACTGGGCGATGCTCACCCTCGCGCTCGTGCACGGGATCAACGGGCTCCGGGTCATCGTGCAGGACTACGTGCGGCGGCCCGGCGCCCGGTTCGCCGTGAACAGCTTCTTCACGGTCCTCGGCTTCGTGCTCTTCGTGCTCGGCACGGTGGTGGTGTTCACGTTCGATCCGACCCGGTGGGGTGCGGCATGACGACCTTCCACACGTACGACGCCGTCATCGTCGGCGCGGGCGGCGCCGGCCTCCGAGCCGCGATCGAGGCCGCCGACAACGTGCGCACCGCGGTGATCTCCAAGCTCTACCCCACGCGCTCCCACACGGGCACGGCCCAGGGCGGGGTGTGCGCGGCCCTCGGCAACGTCGAGGAGGACTACCCCGAGTGGCACGCCTTCGACACCGTCAAGGGCGGCGACTACCTCGTGGACCAGCCCGAGGCCCTCCTCATGTGCGAGGAGGCCGTGGACGCGATCTACGAGCTCGAGCACTGGGGACTGCCCTTCAACCGGACCCCCGACGGGAAGATCGACCAGCGGCGGTTCGGGGGCCACACCCGCAACCACGGGGAGGCGCCGGTCAAGCGGGCCTGCTACGCGGCGGACCGGACCGGCCACATGATCCTCCAGACCCTCTACCAGCAGTGCGTGAAGCGCAACGTGCGCTTCTTCAACGAGTTCTACGTCCTCGACCAGCTGTTCTCGGAGGACGGCCGGTGCGCCGGCGTCGTGGCCTACGAGCTCGCCACCGGCGAGCTCCACGTGTTCCGAGCCAAGGCGGTCCTGTACGCGACCGGCGGCTCCGGCCGGATGTTCAAGGTGACCTCCAACGCCCACACGCTGACCGGGGACGGCCAGGCGATCCTGTACCGGCGGGGCATCCCCATGCAGGACATGGAGTTCTTCCAGTTCCACCCCACCGGGGTCTACAAGATGGGGATCCTCCTCTCCGAGGCGGTGCGCGGCGAGGGCGGCATCCTGCTGAACGGCGAGGGCGAGCGCTTCATGGAGCGGTACGCGCCGACCGTGAAGGACCTCGCCCCCAGGGACATGGTCTCCCGGGCCATCTACCAGGAGATCAAGGAGGGTCGCGGGGCGGGCCCGAACAAGGACGCCGTGTGGCTGGACGTGCGGCACCTGCCCCGCGAGGTGATCGAGGAGAAGCTGCCCGACGTCACCGAGTTCGCCCGGATCTACCTCGGCGTGGAGCCGACCCGCGAGCTCGTGCCGATCCAGCCCACGGCCCACTACGCGATGGGCGGGATCCCCACGGACGCCGACGCCCGGGTCGTCGTGGGGCCGGAGGCCACGCCGGTGCCGGGCCTGTACGCGGCCGGCGAGTGCGCGTGCGTGTCCGTCCACGGCGCGAACCGGCTCGGCACGAACTCGCTCCTGGACATCGTCGTGTTCGGCCGGCGCGGCGGCAAGCACCTCGCCGCCTTCTGCAAGGAGGCGGACCTGCCTGCGCTCCCGGAGCGGCCCGAGGGCTTCGTCGAGGACATGCTCCGGGGGATGCTCTCGCGGGACCGGGGCGCGAACGCCGCCGACATCCGGACCGAGCTGCAGGACTCCATGTTCGACCTGGCGTTCGTCGTGCGCACGGAGGAGGGCCTGCGCAAGATGCAAGAGATCCTCGGCGGGCTGCGGGAGCGCTACGCGGAGGTCGACGTGCAGGACAAGGGGTCGCGGTACAACACCGAGCTCATGGAGGCGGTGGAGCTCGGGTTCCTCCTGGACAACGCCGAGCCCCTCGTCGCGGCGGCCCTGGCGCGGACCGAGAGCCGGGGCGCCCACTGGCGCGACGACCATCCCCACCGCGACGACGCGAACTGGCTGAAGCACTCCTTGGCGTACAAGCAGCCGGACGGCTCGGTCCGGCTCGAGTACAAGCCGGTGAAGCTCGGCATCTACGAGCCGGCGGAGAGGAAGTACTGATGGCGACCGACGTGGGCGACGTGCTCGAGACCTCCGACCAGCGCCGGGCCGGCGCGAGCGGCAAGGTCACCCTCACGCTGCGCATCCGGCGCTACAACCCCGAGCTGCGGGGCGAGGAGTCCTGGTGGGACGAGTTCACCATCGAGGCCGAGCCCAACGACCGGCTCCTCGACGCCCTCCACCAGATCAAGTGGCACCACGACGGGACGCTCGCGCTCCGCCGCTCGTGCGCGCACGGGATCTGCGGCTCCGACGCGGTGATGGTGAACGGGCGGAACCGGCTGGCCTGCAAGGTGCTGGTCCGCGAGATCGCCCCCAAGGCCACCGTAGAGCCGATCCGCGGCCTGCCGGTCCTCAAGGACCTCATCGTGGACATGGAGCCCTTCTTCGAGGGCTACCGCTCGGTGCTCCCCTACCTCATCAACGAGGAGGGCGAACCCGACGGGGAGCGCCTCCAGTCCCCGGAGGAGCGCCACCGCTACGACGACACGACGAAGTGCATCCTGTGCGCGTGCTGCACCACCTCGTGCCCGATCTTCTGGGGGGACGAGGGCTACGTCGGGCCCGCGGCGATCGTCCAGGCCCATCGGTTCATCTTCGACTCCCGGGACCACGGGGCGAGGGAGCGCCTCGCGATCCTCGCCGACAAGACCGGGGTGTTCCGCTGCCGCACCACCTTCAACTGCACCGACGCCTGCCCCCGCGGGATCGAGGTCACGAAGGCGATCCAGGAGGTCAAGCGGGAGATCCTGCTCGAGCGCTTCTGAGTCGCCAGCCCCGGCGCCGGTGCGGTATAGATGGAGTACCGACACGACCGCGTCGAGATGGAGGTCGAGATGCAGGCCAAGGTCGGAGACCAGATCGTCGTCGAGTCGGAGCACGTCGGGACCCCCGAGCGCCGGGGCGAGGTCCTGGAGGTGATCCAGGGCGGGACCGGCGTCCGGTACCGGGTCCGCTGGCAGGACGGCCACGAGACGATCTTCAGCCCGAGCGCGGGCAGCGTCCGGGTCCTCCCGCGCGAGCAGGCGGCCACCAGCTGAGCCTCAGGCCCCCGGGCCCCGACCGGGGCCCTCTTCGGGGACCCGTCAGCACCCGGGCTCGCCGGGATGGCCGCAGCACCCGCGCAGCGCGGCCCGCGCCCGGTTCCGCAGGGTGAGGGCCACCTTCGCGGACGCCGGGCCCTCGAACGAGCGCCAGTTGGTGAAGAAGTCCCGGGCGCGGGCCAGCAGCTCGTCGGCGAGGCGCCCCATGGCTCAGCTCCCCGTGCCGAGCCGGAACTCCTCGGGCAGGAGTTCGTCCTTCCGCCAGGGCACCACGGCCTGCTCGTAGAAGTCCCGGCCCTGGCAGTCGTTCACGACCCAGACCGGGAGGTCCTCGACCTCGAGCTCCCGGACGGCCTCCGGGCCGAGGTCCTCGAAGGCGATGACGCGCTGGGCCCGGATGCGCAGGGCGGCCAGGGCGCCGCCACCGCCGAGGGCGGCCATGTACACGGCGGTGTGGGCCCGCAGGGCCTCGCGGACCTCCGGGCCGCGTCCGCCCTTGCCGATGATGCCCTTGAGCCCGAGCTCGAGCAGGCGCGGCGTGTACCGGTCCATCCGGCTCGCCGTCGTCGGGCCCGCCGAGCCGATCACCCGCCCGGGTCGCTCCGGCGTGGGGCCCACGTAGTAGACGATCTGGCCGGCCGGGTCGAAGGGCAGCGGCTCGCCCCGGTCGAGCATCTCGACCATGCGTTTGTGGGCGGCGTCGCGGGCCGCGTAGACGACCCCCGAGACCAGGACCACGTCACCGACGGCGAGCTGCCGCACGTCCTCGTCCGACAGGGGCGCGCGGATGCGCTTGCTGCCGTCTCCCAGGATCTCGACGGACATCTCAGATCACCCTCGTTCCGGTCCGGTGCGCATGGCACTCGATGTTCACGGCCACGGGCAGCGAGGCGATGTGGGTCGCCATGGTCTCCACGTGCACGGCGAGCACCGTCTGCGTGCCGCCGAGGGACTGGGGCCCGATCCCGAGCGCGTTGCACCGCTCGAAGAGCTCCGCCTCGAGCTCCGCCACACGGGGGTCGGGGTGGGGCTGGCCCACCTTGCGCATGAGCGCGCGCTTGGCCAGGATCGCCGCGTACTCGAAGTTGCCCCCGATCCCGACCCCGATGATCCCGGGCGGGCAGGCGTCGGGCCCGGCCTCGGCCACGGCTCGCAGGACGAAGCGCTTCACGCCCTCGAGCCCGTCCGAGGGCTTCAGCATGGCGTGTCGGCCCTTGTTCTCCGAACCCCCGCCCTTGGCGTCCACCTGGATCCGGATCTGGTCGCCGGGGACGATCCGGGTGTGGATGAAGGCCGGGGTGTTGTCCCCCGTGTTGCGCCGCTCGAACACCGGATCCCCCACGATCGAGGCCCGCAGGTACGCGTCCCGGTAGCCCGTGCGGACGCCCCCGTTGATGGCGTCGGTGAGGTCCCCGCCCACGATGTGGACGTCCTGCCCGACGTCGATGAACACGACCGTGTAGCCGGTGTCCTGGCAGTACGGGTACTCGCCCTCGGCCGCGAGCTCCGCGTTGCGGATCAGCAGGTCGAGGATCTGGCGTCCGATCGGCGACTCCTCCTTCTCGCGCGCCCGCTGGATCGCCTGGACCATGTCCTCGGGGACCTTGTAGTTGATCTCCATGCACAGCTCGCGCACGGCCCGGGTGATCTCCGCGGCGTCGACCTCGCGCACCTCGCCCATGCCCCTCATCTCCTCCCTAGGCCCATCGTACCGTCGCGCCCCGATGAGACCGCGCTCAGAGCTTCGCGAGGTCGGCGCACTTCGCCCGGATGCCCTCCGCGGCCGCCCGCAGGGCCGCGAGCTCGTCGGGGTCGAGGTCGAGCTCGACGATCTCGGCGACGCCGCTGCGGGACAGGCGGACGGGCACGCCCACGTAGACGTCGTGGATCCCGTACTGGCCGGTGACCCAGGCGCACACCGGCATGAGCTCCTCGGAGTTGCGCACGATCGCCTCGACCATCTTCGCCACCGCGGCGGAGGGCGCGTAGTAGGCGCTCCCCTTCTTCAGCAGGGAGACGATCTCCGCGCCGGCGTCGCGCGTGCGCTGGTAGAGGCGCTCGAGCGTGGCCTCGTCCACGAGCTCGGTGAGGGGCCGACCCTTCACCGTGGCGTGGCGGGGCAACGGCACCATGGACTCGCCGTGCGACCCGAGGGTCATCGCCTCCACATCGAGGGGCGAGACGCCGAGCTCCTCCGCGATGAAGGCGCGGAGCCGGGCCGAGTCCAGCACCCCGGCCATCCCCATCACGCGCTCCTTGGGGAAGCCCGAGGTCTCCGCCGCGAGGTACGTCATCTCGTCGAGGGGGTTCGTGACGACGATGATCACGGCGTTCGGAGAGCCGGGGACCACCTGCTCGACCACGCTGCGGACGATCCCGGCGTTCTTGTCGAGCAGGTCCATCCGGCTCATCCCCGGCTGGCGGGGGAACCCGGCCGTGATCACCACGACGTCCGAGCCGGCGGTCTCGGCGTAGTCGTTCGTCCCGACGATCGTGGGCTCGAAGCCCACGATGGGGCTGGACTGCCGCATGTCCAGGGCAAGGCCCTGGGGGAGCCCCTCGATGATGTCGATGAGTACGATCTCCCCGAGACCTCGCTCGAGCAGCCGCATCGCCGTGGTCTGACCGACGAACCCGCTGCCCACGATGGTGATCCGCATGGCGCTCGCTCCTTCCGCGTACGGGCAACGACGGCATCCTACCGCCGCGCCCGGGGCGCCTCCCCGGCCGCCCCGGGACCCCCGTCGGGCTGCGGCCGGGACACCTGGCATGGGTGGGAGGGACGCTCCCGCGGTAGGCTTTCCCGGGTCCGGCGGCGGGCCGGGCCCGGGAGACGGAGCGCAGGGTTGGCCGAGAAGGGCTTGCGGGAGGTCGTCGCCGCCGAGACGCGGATCTCGGACATCGACGGTACCCACGGCCGCCTCTGGTACGTCGGGTACGAGATCGAGGAGCTCGCCGAGCGGAGCACCTTCGAGGAGGTCGCCTTCCTCCTCCACCACACCCGGCTGCCGACCCGCGAGGAGCTCGAGGCCTTCACGGGGTTCCTCGTGGACGAGCGGGAGATCTCCCGCTTCCTCCGCGACCTCATGCCGACGCTCGCGCAGCAGACCTCCCCCATGTCCATGCTGCGGACGAGCGTCTCGGCGGCCTCGGCCTACGACCCCGACGGCTGGGACGACTCGCCGGAGGCGAACGAGCGGAAGGCCTACCGGCTCATCGCGAAGACCCCCACCCTCATCGCGATGTACCACCGGATGCGCACCGCCCAGGAGGTCGTGCCCCCGGACCCGAAGCTCCCCCACGCGGCGAACTTCCTCGCCATGCTCCACGGCGAGGAGCCCTCCCCGGAGGACGCCCGGACGCTCGATACGACCCTCATCCTCTACGCCGACCACACGATGAACGCCTCGACGTTCACCGCGAGGATCATCGCCTCCACCCTGGCCGACATGTTCTCGGCGATCACCGGCGCCATCGCCGCCCTCAAGGGTCCCCTCCACGGGGGCGCGAACGAGGAGGCGATGAAGATGCTCGAGGAGATCGGGTCGCCCGAGCGCGCCGAGGCCTACGTCGCCGATCGCCTGGCCCGCAGGCAGAAGATCATGGGCTTCGGGCACGCCGTCTACAAGACCATGGACCCCCGGGCGCGGATCTTGAAGCGCCTGTCCCGGGAGGCCGGGGAGCGCCACGGCGACCTGCGTTGGTACGAGATCTCAGAGGCCGTGGAGCGAGCCGTGGCGGAGCAGAAGGGCCTGCACCCGAACGTCGACTTCTACGCCGCGAGCGTCTACCACGTCCTCGGGATCCCGACGGACCTCATGACGCCGATCTTCGCCATGGCCCGGATGGCCGGGTGGACCGCCCACGTTCGCGAGCAGTACGCGGACAACCGCGTGATCCGCCCGGACTCCGAGTACGTGGGGCCGCGGAACCAGCGCTACGTCTCGCTCGACGAGCGCTAGGGTGTCCTGTCACCGAGATGTGGCGACGCATCGGCCCTAGCGAGACCACATCTTCACCTTCCCGATGACCTCCTCGGGGGTCCTGCCTCTCGTCCACCGCCCGGTGTGCGCGCGGTCGGTGTTGTAGTAGCGCAGGTAGCGGTCCAGGTCGAGCCGGAGCCCCGTGTACTTGGGGATCAGGGAGCGGGCGAAGGCCGGTTTCCAGCACTCCTCGAGGATCGTCTGCTGCACCCGCTCGACCACCCCGTTCGTCTGCGGCCTGCCGGCGTGGATGAACAGGTGGCGAGCTCCCACCCGCTCCACGGCCCGCTCGAACTCGGCGGAGCGGAACTCGGAGGCGTTGTCGCTCATCACCTGCTCGAGCGACCAGCCCCGTGAGGCCAGGTCGGCGGCCACCCGCCGGGCGAGCTCGGAGGTGAACCGGGCAGAGGGGTTCCGAGGCGTGAGGTGCAGCTCGGCCCAGCGGTATGCCGAAGCCACGTCGATCGCCGTGTACTGCCACACGGCCCTCTTGGCCCCGGAGAGCCTGCCGATGAAGAAGCGGTCCATCTGCACCATCTCCCCAGGTCGAGAAACGTCCAGGTGCCGCTCCGGCGGGGCCGGCCGCTCGGGCTCGGGCGGCGCCGCGTACCCGGCGACCAGGCCCAGGCGCTTGGCCCGGGTGGAAAGCCCGTGGCGGCGGAGCACCCGGTGCACGCCGTTGGGTGAGATCACGATCCCACCCCACCTGGCTCGCCGCAGCTCCGCCGAGATCCTGGCCGGTCCGAAGCCGGGATGACCGAGTGCGAAGGCCACCACCCGCTGCTCGACGAACGGCGAGGTCTGGTTGGCCATCCTCGGCCGCCGACGCTCCCGGGGCCGCAGGATCTCCGGGCCGAACCGCAGCACCTGGGACCTCCACCGGTAGAACGTGGACGGATGGATCCCCATGGCCCGGCACGCGGCCCGTACGTTGCCGAGCTCGGCAGCGAGCGCGAGTGCTCGCAGGCGGAACCGGTAGAGGGCATCATCCTGGGTCAAGGCGGCGCCTCCTTTCCGCTCGACGGGCTGGTCAAGCGGGAGGATGCGTCGCCTTCTACATCCAGTGTGGGATGTCCCCCGGTGTCGCTACGGCTCGGGGATAGGACACGCTAGGGTCCGGGGACGGCCCGGGCAACCAGCGGCCCGGCCTCACGCCGCGGGGGCCGGCGGGCGGGGCAGGAGCCCCGCGCCCTCGATGACGGCGCGGACCCCCTCCTCGTGCCCCATGCCCATCACGTGGACGCCCGCGACGCCCGGGATCCCGCGCAGGCGTCCCACGAGCTCGACGCAGCGGGCCACCCCGACCTCGGGCGCCCGGTCCCCCGCCTCCTCGAGCTCGGCGACGAGGTCCGGCGGGACGGCGACCCCCGGCACCCGCTCGTCCAGGAACCGCGCCTGGGCGGCGCTGCGCAGGGGGGCCACGCCGACGATGAGCGCGGCGCGCTCGGTGATCCCCCGGGCGCGGACGAGGTCCACCCACGCCGCCAGGGCCTCGGCGTCGTAGACGATCTGGGTCATCACGAACCTGGCCCCCGCGTCGAGCTTGCGCTCGAGCCGGGCGGGGTCGTAGCCCGGCGCGAGCGGCACGTCCGCCACCCCGATGAAGTAGGCCGGCGGGTCCGCGACCTCCACCCCCGAGGGGAGCCGACCGCGCTCCCGAAGACCCGCGGCCAGGCGTACGAGGTCCTCCACGGCGAGGTCGTGCACCACCGCCGCCTCCGGCTCGTCGCCCACGCCGACGGGGTCGCCGGTCAGGCAGAACAGGTTCCGCGCCCCCACGGCCCACCCCCCGAGCAGGTCGGAGGCCAGGCCGAGCCGGTTGCGATCGCGGCAGGTGACCTGCAGGGTCGGCTCGAGCCCCGCGGCGGCCACGAAGGCCGCGCCGGCCACGGGCGACATGTGGGCCGAGGCCCGGGGGTTGTCCGTGACGTTCGCCGCGTCCGCGTACCCCACGAGCTCCCGCGCCTGCGCCCGCACCGCCGCCCCGTCCGCGCCGCGGGGAGGGACGACCTCGGCGGTGACGACGAAGGCGCCGGCCCGGACGAGTCGCTCGAGGCGGCTCGTCACCGCTTCGCTGCCTGCCGCTCCGCCGCGGTCACGGTGTTCACGAGCAGCATCGCGACCGTCATCGGGCCCACCCCGCCCGGCACCGGCGTGATCGCGCCGGCCACCTCCTTCACGCTCTCGAAGTGGACGTCGCCGATCAGGCCCCCGCCCGGCGCCCGGTTCGTGCCGACGTCGATGACGGTCGCCCCGGGCTTCACCATGTCCGCGGTGATCATCTCGGCCTTGCCCGCCGCGGCCACGAGGATGTCGGCGCGCCGGGTGTGGCTCGCGATGTCCCGGGTCCGCGTGTGGCACAGGGTGACCGTGGCGTTCGCTCGCTCGTGCCGCTGGGCGAGCATGATCGCGAGCGGCATCCCCACGAGGTCGCCGCGCCCCACGATGCACACGTCCTGCCCCTCGATGGGGATCTGCGAGCGGACGAGGAGCTCGACGATCCCGTAGGGCGTGGCCGGCAGGAACACCGGGTGCCCCCGGGACATGAACCCCACGTTCGTGGGGTTCAGGCCGTCCACGTCCTTCTCCGTGGAGATGGCCTGCTGGACCGCGAACTCCGAGATGTGGTCCGGGACCGGCAGCTGCACGATGATGCCGCTCACCCGGGGATCCTTGTTCAGCCGCTCGATCTCGGCGAGGACCTCCTCCTCCGGGACGTCGGCGGGCATGTCGATGCGCTCGGAGTAGATCCCGGCCTCCTCGCACGCCCGCTGCTTCATCCCCACGTAGACCTTGGAGGCGGGATGGTCCCCCACGAGGATCGCGGCGAGCCCCGGCCTCACCCCCCGCTCGGCGAGGGCCCGGACGCGCTCGGCGACCTCGGCCCGCACCTGCGCGGCGATGGCCTTCCCGTCGATGATCCTGGCGCTCATGGCGGCATCCTATCCCCCGGGGTCGGCGGCCGGCCGACCGGCGGTCACGGTCAGTGGCGGAAATGCCGACGCCCGGTGAGGACGACCGCCATCCCCCGGGCCTCGGCGGCGGCGAGCACGTCCTCGTCGCGGATCGAGCCCCCCGGGTGGATCACGGCCGTGACCCCGGCGTCGGCGGCCACCTCGACGGCGTCGGGGAACGGGAAGAAGGCGTCCGAGGCCATGACCGCCCCCTTGGCCCGGTCCCCCGCCTTGCGCACGGCGAGCCAGGAGGCGTCCACCCGGGACATCTGCCCGGCCCCGACCCCCACGGTCGCGAGGTCGCGGGCGAAGACGATCGCGTTCGACCGCACCCGCATCGCCACCCTCCAGGCGAAGAGCAGGTCCCGCCACTCCTCCTCGGTCGGCTCACGGGCCGAGACGACCTCCATGTCCCCCCGCCCCTCGACGACCCGGTCCCGGTCCTGCACGAGGGCGCCACCCGGCAGGGGCCGCACCTCCAGCCCATCGCCGGAGGGCAGGGGCGCCCGGACGACGCGCAGCCCCTTGCGGGCGCGGAAGACCTCGAGCGCCGCCGCCGTGTAGCCCGGGGCCACCACCACCTCCGTGAAGACCTCGGCCATGGCCCGGGCCGCCCCCTCCTCGGCCTCGCGGTTGAAGGCCACGACCCCGCCGAAGGCCGAGACCGTGTCGGACTCGTAGGCGCGGACGTACGCATCCGCGAGGGTGCGGCCGAGGGCGGCCCCGCACGGGTTGTTGTGCTTCACGATGACCGCCGCCGGCTCCTCGAAGGCCGCGGCGAGCCCGTAGGCCGCCTCGAGGTCGAGCCAGTTGTTGAAGGACATCTCCTTGCCCGCTACGAGGACCTCGGCCCCGCCGAGCACACCCGGGCCGTCCGCCTCGGCGTAGAGGGCGCCGCGCTGGTGGGGGTTCTCGCCGTACCGGAGGTCCTCCACCTTCCGGTAGGCGAGCCCGACGAAGCCGGGCATGCCCTCCCCGGCCCCGAACCAGCCGGCCACGGCCGCGTCGTAGGCGGCCGTGTGGGCGAAGGCCTCGGCCGCGAGCTCCCGCCGCAGCTCGATCGAGAGGCCCCCGTCCCGGTCCATCGCCTCGAGCACCTGTGGGTACCGGGCCGGGCTCACCACGACCCCCACCGAGGCGAAGTTCTTCGCCGCCGCGCGCACCATCGCCGGGCCGCCGATGTCGATCTTCTCGACGACCTCCTCGGGCCCCGCCCCGCTCGCCACGGTCTCCCGGAACGGGTAGAGGTTCACGACCACGAGGTCGAAGGGCTCGATCCCCTGCTCGGCGAGCTCCCGCTCGTGCTCGGGCTTGCGGCGATCGGCCAGGATGCCGGCGTGGATCCGCGGGTGGAGCGTCTTCACCCGCCCGCCCAGCATCTCCGGGAACCCGGTCACCTCCTCCACCGGCGTGACCGGCACGCCCGCGTCCCGGAGCGCCGCGGCCGTGCCCCCCGAGGAGACGAGGGTCACGCCCCGCTCGACGAGCCCCCGGGCGAGCTCCACCACCCCCGACTTGTCGTAGACCGCCAGCAGCGCCCGGCGGACCGGACGAACCTCGCTCATCCTGCCTCCCGTCCCTCGTCGAGCCCTCCCACCACGCGCACGATCCGGCCCTCCACCCGCACGCGGCCCTCGAGGAGGGCGCGGATGGCCCTCGGGAAGATCCGGTGCTCGACCTCGTGGATCCGGGCGCGGAGGGACTCCACGTCGTCCTCCTCGCGCACCCGCACCGGCTCCTGGGCCACGATGGGCCCGTGGTCCACCTCCTCGTCCACGAGGTGCACCGTCACGCCCGTCACCTTCACGCCCCAGGCCAGGGCCTCCTCCACGGCGTACATGCCGGGGAAGGCGGGCAGCAGCGCCGGGTGGAGGTTCAGGATGCGGTTGGGGAAGGCCGCGATGAGCTCGGGCCCCACGATCCGCATGTAGCCGGCCAGGGCCACGCAGTCCACCCCCCGCGCGCGCAGCAGGTCCCGCAGGGCGCGATCGTGGGAGGCGCGGTCGGGGTGATCCTTGGGCGAGCACACGACGGCCTCGATCCCGCGCCGGCGCGCCCGCTCCAGGGCCATCGCCTCCGGCCGATCCGAGACGACCACGACGATGCTCGGCCCGACGTGCGGGTCGTCCATGAGGGCCTGGAGGTTGGTTCCCGTCCCGGAGGCGAGCACGGCGAGCCGGGCGTCCACGGCACCCCACGCTAGGGACGGCCTCCTCGCGCGTCAAACGCGGCTCGGCCAACGGGCGCGCTAGGCTTGCGCCGTGCCGGCCGAGGAGCACGCCCGGGGGAGCTCGGTCCGCGGCGCGGAGCGCTGCGACCTCCATCCGATCCGCGCCACCGTCGCGCGGTGCGATGGGTGCGGGCGGGCGCTCTGCCTCACCTGCGCCATCCCCGTGCGCGGCGCGGTCCTCGGCGCCGAGTGCCTCCCCGAGACCCTCGCCGAGGAGGTCCCCCGGCCCCGGGCGCGACCCCGGCCCTCCCCCCTGCTCGGCGCGGCGCTCGGCCTGTGCCTCGTGGCCTCGGCCCTGCCCTGGAGCCGCTTCGGACCGGGCTCGGGCCCGTTCGGGGCGTGGGACCGGGACGCGGGCTGGGCGCTCCTCGCCGCCCTCGCCACGGTCCTCGGCGCGGCCATCTGGCTCGCCGAGCGCCTGCTCGGGCGGGTGTGGGGGCCCGCGACCCGGACCATCGCCGCGACCGGCGCGGTCGTGGCCCTCGCCGCGACGATGGGGCTCCTGCGGCCCCCGGCGTTCACCCGGCCCTGGATCGGGCCGTGGGTCGCCATCGTCGGGGGGCTCGCCGCCGTGGCGACGAGCCTGCGCCCCTTCCGCGGGCGGCGCCGAGCGCCTCGTTGACTCGCCCGCGCCCGGGGGGTTGAATGGGCCCGGTCCAGGTTGGCGGCAGGGTCGGAAAGGAGTCCGCATGTCGCAGAGCAGCTCCGGGTTCGACGTCTCGAAGCTCTCCACCGGGAGCAAGGTCCTGGGCGGCGCGAGCGTCCTGCTCCTCATCTTCAGCTTCTTCGCCTGGCAGAAGGTCTGCGTGTTCGAGATCGCCTGCGTCTCGGCGTCGATGTGGGGAGGCGACGGCGGCGTCTTCGGGACCCTGGCGGGCATCGGGATCATCGCGCTCCTGGCCTGGGAGGTCGCCGGCCTCCTCGGCGCCCTCGGCAACCTGAAGCTCGGGCTGCCGCCCGCGAAGGTCGCCGCCTACCTCGGGTTCGTCGTGGCGGCCCTCACCATCCTGAAGTTCATCTTCGCCCTGACCGAGTCGCCCGCCTTCGGGGCCTTCATCGGTCTCGTGCTCGCCCTCGGCGTGGCCTACGGGGCGTGGATGCGCTTCCAGGAGCCGGCGACGGCGACCGGCGGAGCGGCCTGAGCGCGGCGCCGAGCGCCCCCCCGGCCACGCCCCAGCCGAGCGCGAGGAGCGCGCTCGCTCCGAGGTCCGGTCCCACGCGGACGGCGCGCGAAAGCGTCGTCCCCGCCCCCGTGATCGCCGAGCCCGAGACCGAGAGCGACGAGGCCCACCCGAGGACGAGGACGAGCGCCCCGAAGACCGCGCCCCCGCCGATCCCGGCCACGATGCGCCGCTCCCGGGGCGCCGCCGAGGCCGCCCGGAGACCGCCGAGGAGGCTCGCCAGGGCCGGGGCGAGCAGGAACGCTCGGTAGGGCCAGGGCGCGGGGCCGAACCGCGTCCGCCCGGGCCCCTGCCCGGGGGCCCGGAGCCAGGCGGGGAGCGCCACCTCCAGGGGGAACCGGCCCGGACAGAGGAACCGCACGGGCTCGCCCCCCTCCGGGAAGGCGCCCACGCACCCGCCCATGGCCGGCGCGAGCGCCCACACGGCCTCGTTCGGCAGCGCCGCGAGGTGGTGGGCGAGGAGCGCCGGCCCCGCCCCGGGTCGGGAGACCACCGCCCGGACGTAGCGGCCGGTGGTCGGTGTGAGCAGCCCCTCCGGTCCCTGGGGCCGCACGACGCCGGCCACGAACAGGCCGCAGAGCACGAGCCCGAGGGCGGCGAGGAGCATCGTCCACCCCCCGAGGACCGCGGCGCGGATCGCCCCACCGGCGCCCGCGGACCACCAGCCCCCCGCCGCGCCCGCCGCGGCGCCGAGCGCAAGGGGCAGCAGGAGGGCCGCGAGCGGTTCGACGGAGAGCTCCACCCGCAGGTCGAGGGCGGCCGGCGCGAACCTCGCCCGCGGGAGGAGCGTCGCGGCGAACACGAGCGCGGCATAGACCGGGGCGACCGCGGCCCCGCGGATCGCCCGCGCCCCCGGGGAGCCGCCGCCGCCGAGCGCCGCCCGGCGCCCCGCGCGGAAGAGCAGCCAACCGGCCAGGGCGGTCCCGCCCAAGGGCGCCGCCGCTACCTCGAGGGCGAGCGAGCGCGCATCCGCCGGCGCCCCCGCGAGCGTCGCGATCCACAGGTCGGCCCCCTCGGCGGCAAGACGCAGCGGGACCCGGTGGATCAGCGCGAGCTCCGCGGCACCGAGCCGGAGGACGTCCGCGGGCGAGCGCCCCACCCCGCCGAGGACGACCGCGACGAGGGCGATCCCCTCCGCGAGCGCCGCGACCGCCAGGAACGCGAGGGCCCCCTCGCGCGCGGCCCTCCCCCACCGGGCGGCCCAGGGCCGGCGTCGACCCGGCGCCGCCGGGGGGCTCACGGCAGGGTGGCGGCGACGAGGTCGGCGACCTCGGTCGGGGTGCGGCCGACCCGCACCCCCGCGGCCTCGAGCGCCTCGGCCTTGGCCTTCGCGGTGCCCCGCGAGCCCGTCACGATCGCCCCCGCGTGCCCCATCCGCTTGCCGGGCGGGGCGGTGAAGCCCGCGATGTACCCGACGACGGGCTTGCGCATGCGCTCAGCGATGAAGGCCGCGGCCCGCTCCTCGTCGTCCCCGCCGATCTCGCCGATCAGGACGACGAGGTCGGTCTCGGGATCGGCCTCGAAGGCCTCGAGGGCCTCGAGGAAGCCGACGCCGTGGACCGGGTCCCCGCCCATCCCGACGCAGGTGGACTGGCCGATCCCCCGCTGGGTGAGCTCGTGCACGATCTGGTAGGTGAGCGTCCCGCTCCGGGAGACGAGCCCGACCCGGCCCGGCGCGCAGATCTCGCCGGGGATGATGCCGACGTTCGCCTTCCCCGGGCTGATCACGCCGGGGCAGTTCGGCCCGACCAGGGTCGAGGACCTGCCCCGCAGGTAGCTCGCCACGCGCGCCATGTCCCGCACCGGGATCCCCTCGGTGATGCACACGATGAGCGCGAGCTCGGCGTCGGCGGCCTCGTAGATCGCCTCCGTGGCGAACCGCGGCGGCACGAAGATGAGGGAGGTGTTGGCCCCGGTCGCCTCCACCGCGTCCACGATGGTGTCGAACACCGGGATGCCCTCGACGTCCTGGCCGGCCTTGCCCGGCGTGACCCCGGCCACGACCTGCGTGCCGTAGGCGCGGTTCCGTAGCGCGTGGAAGCGCCCCTCGCGGCCCGTGATGCCGGAGACGACGACGCGGGTGCCCTCGTGCACGAGGATCGCCATCAGGCCGCCTCCTGGTTCGCGAGCTCCGCCGCCACCCGCGCCGCCTCGAGCATGGTGGCGGCGGGGACGATCATCGGGTGCCCGGCCTCCTGGAGGATGCGCCGGCCCTCCTCGGCGTTCGTCCCGTCCAGGCGCACGACGATCCGCACGCTCGGGCGCACCCGCTCGAGGGCCTCGAGCAGCCCCTGGGCCACGAGGTCGCAGCGGGTGATGCCGCCGAAGATGTTCACGAGCACCGACCGCACCGCGGGGTCGGACAGGACGACCTCGAGGGAGGTCGCGATGGCCTCGGCGCTCGCCCCGCCCCCCACGTCGAGGAAGTTCGCGGCGTCCGCCCCCGCCTGGTGCACGAGGTCCAGGGTGGACATCACGAGGCCCGCGCCGTTGCCGATGATCCCCACGCGGCCGTCGAGCTTGACGTACTGGAGGCCGGCCTCCCGCGCCCGGAACTCCACCGGGTCGATGGGGAAGGTCGAGCGGAGCATCTCGATCTCGGGGTGCCGGTACAGCGCGTTGTCGTCGATCGTCACCTTCGCGTCGAGGGCGAGGACCCGGCCGTCGGAGAGCAGCACGAGGGGGTTCACCTCGACGAGCGTCGCGTCCTCCGTGGTGAGCACGTCGTACAGGCCCGCGAGGACGTTCGCCACGAGGTCCCGCACCTCCTGCGGGAGCACGCCGGTGAGCCGCCGGAGGTGGTACGGCCGCAAGCCGATCTCCGGATCGATGCGCAGGCGCCGGATCGCCTCGGGCCGCTCACGGGCGAGCTCCTCGATGTCCACCCCGCCCTCGGGGGAGACCATCGCGAGGTCCGTCGCCGTGGAGCGGTCCAGGAGGATCGCCGCGTAGAACTCGCGTGCGATGGGCAGCCGCTCCTCCACGAGCACGCGGTTCACGCGGCGCCCCTGGAAGCCCTCGCGCAGCATCCGCGTCGCCGCGGCCTCGGCCTCATCCGGGGAGTCCACGAGCACGACCCCGCCGCCCTTGCCGCGGCCGCCCACCTGCACCTGGACCTTCACCACGGCGGCGCCACCGAGGTCCTCCGCCGCCGCCCGCGCGGCCTCCGGGGTCTCGGCCACGATGCCGCGGGGCACGGGGATGCCGTGCTTGGCGAAGAGCTCCTTGCCCTGGTGTTCGTAGAGGTCCACTCAGCCCTCCCCCAGCCGCTCCCGCAGCCACGCCACGATCTCCTCGGTCGAGGTGCCGGGGGTGAAGATGCGCTCGACGCCGGCCTCCTGGAGCTTGGGGATGTCCTCCTTGGGGATGATCCCGCCGCCGAAGACCACGATCTCCTCGGCACCGCGCTCGCGCAGGCCCCGCACGACCTTCGGGAACAGCGTGAGGTGCGCCCCCGAGTGCAGCGACAGCCCGACGGCGTCCGCGTCCTCCTGGATCGCCGTCTCCACGATCTGCTCCGGCGTCTGGTGCAGGCCCGTGTAGATGACCTCGAACCCCGCGTCGCGGAGCGCGCGCGCCACGATCTTGGCCCCGCGGTCGTGCCCGTCGAGACCCGGCTTGGCGATGACGATGCGGTGCCTGCCCGGCATGCGCGGCCCAGTCTATCGAGAGTCCGCGCCGGGGCCGAGCGGGCTCAGGCCCGGAGCTCGCGGAACCCGGCAGCGCTGAAGTCGCCGTCGAAGGCGAGCGCCTCCCGGATCTTCATCGAGCGCATCACCGCGAAGCTCGTCGCGTCCACGAAGGAGTAACTCCGCTCGTCGTGTCGGCGGAGCCACGCGAGCGCAACCTCCTCGAGGCGGCGGGGCACGTGCACCACGGAGACCCTCGGCGAACCCAACGCCCCATCCAAGAAACGAGTCGCCTGCGCGTGCCCCGCTCGCCGCCGCAGGAACGTCCAGGTCTCCCCCAGCACGTGGTTCGACGTGACGAGCCGTTCCGACGCGTGCGCCCGCAGGAGGCGAACGGCGTCGTCGTGGCGCGGATCCCGTTGGAGGTTCACCGCGACCCAGAACGACGTATCGACGAAGATCACGAGGGCGGCTCGGCCGGACCGTACACGACCTCGTCGACGTCGGCGGGCTCGACGTCGGCCGCCCCCACCATCGCCCAGAGGGGATCCTCCTCGAGCGGCGGCAACGGCTGGACGTGCTCCCGGACGAAGCGACGGATGAGGGCGGCCTTGGAGGTGCCTTCCTCGAGCGCCATGCGCTCCAGCGCTGCGTCCAGGTCTTCCTCGATCATGATCTGCAATCGCTTCACGTCAGGCAGGTTACATCACTCCCCCGATCTGATGGAACGCGCCCAAGGAACGACCGCGATGAGCCTACGTCGACCCGCCGACAGGACCACCCACGGCGCTCCGTACACTGGGCGCGTGCCCGGGAAGGCGACCTGGAGGCGGCGGATCCGGTTCCGTCCGCCCGGCCTGAAGCCGACGACGAAGGTGGGGACGCTGGGCCCCTACCGCGGTCGGCTCGGCCTGGCCTGGGTGATCGCCCCCCTCGTGGCGGGCGTGGTGATCCTCGTCGCCGGCTACCTCGCGCTGTTCCGATGAGCCTCGAGGCGTACTGCTGGCCGCCGAGCGTCGCCCCCGGGGAGCCCACCTGGCTCCACGTCTCGAGCGACGCGGGCCTGGTCGAGGTGGAGGTGGCCCGCGAGGGGGCCGAGCGCGAGGTCGTCCACCGCGCGCGCCTGCGGGCCGAGCCCCACGAGACGCCGCCCGACGCCTCGGCCCACGGCTGCCGCTGGCCGGAGGCGGCGGAGATCCCCGTCGGCCGCGACTGGCGCTCCGGCTACTACGCCGTCACCCTCACCGTGGGGGACGAGCGGGCCGACGCCTACCTCGTCGTGCGCCCCGGCGAGGAGCGGGCGCCCGCGCTGCTCGTCCTTTCCACCAACACCTGGCACGCGTACAACGACTGGGGCGGGCCCTCGCTGTACACCGGCGGGACCCGGATCTCCTTCGAGCGACCCTTCGCGAAGGGCTTCCTCGTCAAGCCCGAGCCGATCGAGCGCATGATGCAGACCGTCCCCGACCGCGAGGCGATGGGGTTCCGCAACTGGGCCCGGCCCCTCGGCCTGTCCGACTGGTGCGGCGGCGCGGGGTGGTTCACCTACGAGCGCACCCTCGTCCGCTGGGCCGAGCGCGCCGGCCACCGCCTGGACGTCGCGATCGACCAGGACCTGGAGGAGCACCCCGAGGTGCTCGAGGGTCATCGCCTGTTCCTGTCGGCCGGGCACGACGAGTACTGGTCCTGGGGCATGCGGGAGGCGCTCGACGCCTTCGTCGCGGGCGGGGGCAACGCCCTCATCCTCTCCGGCAACACCTGCTTCTGGCAGGTGCGCTTCGACCCCGACCACCGGGGGATGACCTGCTACAAGTACCGTGCCGACGAGGACCCGGTCCTCGGGACGCCCAAGGAGCGGCGGCTCACCAGCTGCTGGTCGGACCGGCGCATCGGCTGGCCCGAGACGCGCACCATCGGCCTCACCTTCACCCGGGGCGGCTACTCGCGCTACGGGCTCGGCGTCCCCGAGTCCTCGGGCGCCTACACCGTGCACCGGCCGGAGCACTGGCTCTTCGAGGGCACCGGGCTCCGGGAGGGCGACGCCTTCGGCGCGGCCGACGTCATCGTGGCCTACGAGGTGGACGGGTGCGCCCTCGAGCCGGGGCCCGACGGCCGGCCCGTGCCCACCCACGTGGACGGCGCCCCCGAGACCCTGGAGATCCTCGCCACGGCCCCCGCCCACCTGTGGGCCCAGCACGAGCAGCCGAGCCGGTACGCGCACGAGCCGGGCGAGCTCGAGTCGGCCTCCATGGCGATCTACGGGGACACGAGCCCCGAGCACCTCGCCGAGCTCGCCGAGGGGCACGCCGTGCTCGGGGTCTTCGAGGTCCCGGGCGGTGGCACCGTGGTGAACGCGGGGGTGACCGACTGGACGTTCGGCCTCGGCGACCCGGTCGTCGAGCGCATCACGCGGAACGCCCTGGACCGGCTCTCCCGCTGAGCGGGCTCAGCCCACCCTCCGCAGCGGGGCGTAGGCGAGGAGCAGACGCTTCTCCCCGGCCTCCGCGAACCGCACCGTGGCCTCGGCCTCGGCGCCGGCCCCGCTCACGGCGAGCACGACCCCCTCGCCCCAGCGCTCGTGGTGGACGGTGTCGCCCGCGGCGATCTCGATGGGCCGGCGCGAGGCGTCCGCGGCCTGGCGGAGCGAGCCTCCCCCGTCGGCCCGCCCGCCGATCACCCTGGCCTCGGTCTCGCCCTCCACGGTCCGCAGGAGCTCCGCGGGGATCTCCCCAAGGAAGCGCGAGGGCGGGTTGTACGAGGTGGTGCCGAAGAGCGACCGGCTCCAGGCGTGGCACAGGTACAGGCGTTCCTTCGCGCGGGTGATCCCCACGTACGCGAGGCGCCGCTCCTCCTCGAGCTCCGCTTGGCTCCCCATGGACCGGTAGTGCGGGAAGACGCCGTCCTCCAGGCCGATGATGAACACCACCGGGAACTCGAGCCCCTTGGCCACGTGGAGGGTCATGAGCGTGACGCTCCCCGACTCCTCCTCCAGCTCGTCCTGCTCCGAGACGAGGGAGACCGACTCCAGGAACCCCACGAGCCCCGCCTCCGGGAAGCGCGCCTCGTGCTCGGCCGCGACCCCGATGAGCTCGCGGATGTTCTCGATCCGGCCCTCGGCCTCCACGGTCCGCTCGGCCTCGAGCTCGAGCAGGTACCCCGACTCGGTGGCCGCGGCCTCGACCATCGCCGCCGGACCGGCGCCGCTCGCGAGGGCCTCGGCCAGCCGGTCCATGACGCCCACGAACCCCGCGACGGCCCCCCGCGCCCGCGGCTGCAGGCCGGGGATCTCCTCCATCCGCCGGCAGGCCTCGAGGAAGGGGATCTGCTCGAGCGCGGCGAAGCCCTCCAGGGCGGCCACGGTCTGCTCCCCGATCCCCCGCTTGGGCGTGTTCACGATCCGCCGCGCGCTGATCACGTCCTGGGGGTTCAACAGCAGACGGAGGTAGGCGAGGACGTCCTTGACCTCCCGGCGCTGGTAGAACCGGACCCCGCCGACGACGCGGTAGGGGATCCCGACCCGCATGAACACGTCCTCGAGCACCCGGCTCTGGGCGTTCGTCCGGTAGAAGACGGCGACGTCCGCGTACCGGTACCCCTCCTCCTCGACGAGGCGCTGGACCTCCTCGGCCACGAACAGAGCCTCCTCGTGCTCGTCCTCGGCCCGGAAGCGCACCGGCGGCTCCCCCCGGGGCCCCTCGGTCCACAGCGACTTCGGCTTGCGCTGCAGGTTGTGGTGGATGAGGGCGTTCGCCACGTCGAGGATCGCCCGGGTGGAGCGGTAGTTCTGCTCCATGAGGAACACCGCGGCATCGGGGTAGTCCCGCTCGAAGTCGAGGAGGTTCTGGATCGTCGCGCCGCGCCAGGAGTAGACGCCCTGGTCGGCGTCGCCGACGACGCACAGGTTGCGGTACCGCGCCGCGAGCAGGTTCACGAGCTGGTACTGGGCGCGGTTCGTGTCCTGGTACTCGTCGATGAGGATGTAGCGGAACCGCTCCTGGTAGTGCTCGAGCACCTCGGGGTGCTCCCGGAACAGGCGGACCGTCTGCATGATGAGGTCGTCGAAGTCGAGGGCGCCGGCGGCGCGCTTGCGCTCCTCGTAGGCCGCGTACACCTGCGCCACGGTCCGCTCGTAGACGTTGCCCGCGGCGGCCGCGTACTCCTCGGCCGAGAGCACGTGGTCCTTCGCGCGGCCGATCGCCGCCGCCATCGCCCGCGGCGGGAAGCGCTTGGCGTCGAGGTCGAGGTCCCGGAGCACGGCCGCGATGAGCCGCTCGGTGTCGGCCTCGTCGTAGATCGTGAAGGCGCTCGGCAGCCCGAGGTGCTCGTGCTCACGCCGCAGGATCCGCGCGCAGGCCGAGTGGAACGTCGAGATCCACATCCCGCTCGCCACCCGCTGGCCGAGGAGCGCCTCCACGCGCTCGGCCATCTCCCGCGCGGCCTTGTTCGTGAAGGTGATCGCGAGGATCGCGTACGGGCTCACCCCCCGCTCCCGGATCAGGTACGCGATCCGGTGGGTGAGCGCGCGGGTCTTGCCGGAACCGGCCCCCGCGACGATGAGCACGGGCCCCTCCGTCTGCTGGACGGCCTCGCGCTGGATGGGGTTGAGCGACGCGAGCAGGGGGGACGAGGTGGTCACGAGCCGATTGTAGGGCCGCCGCCCGACGGGTACCCCCAGCCCCGCCGACCTGCGACACTGGTCGGGTGACCCAACGCACGACCGACCCTGCGCTGGAGATCCCGGCCGACGCCGCGAGCCGCGCGCGGCGGCGCCGGCTCGGGCGGGCCCTGCAGGTCCTCGGGGCCCTGTTCCTCCTGGCCGGGCTCGGCATCGGCGGGTACCTGGCGTGGCTGCTCTGGGGGACGGGCCTGGAGACCCGCCGAGCCCAGGCCGAGCTCCGGGAGGGCTTCGTCGTGGGCGCGAAGCGGCCCGAGCAGGCCCCGCCCCCCGGTCGCGTCGTCCAGGTGCCCGGCGGGGCCGTCGCGATCATCGTGATCCCCCGGATCGGGCTCGACGCCGTCGTCGTCGAGGGCACCGACGCCGAGGCGCTGAAGAAGGGCCCCGGCCACTACGTGCAGACGGCGTACCCGTGGCAGGACCGCGGTCGCGTGGGGATCGCCGGGCACCGGACGACCTACGGGGCCCCCTTCTGGGCCCTGGATCGCCTGCGGCCGGGGGACGCCGTCGTGCTGAAGACCGAGTACGGGATCTTCCGCTACGTCGTCACCCGCACGGCCATCACGCCGCCGAGCGGCATCCTGCCCTCGGGTCGGTTCGTGCTCGAGCAGACCGAGCGTCCCACGCTCGTGCTCACGACCTGCACCCCCCGCTTCTCGGCCTCGCAGCGCCTGATCGTCTTCGCCGACCGGGTCGGCTGAGGCGCCCGTCACTCCCACTCGATCGTGCCCGGGGGCTTGCTCGTGATGTCGTAGGCCACCCGGTTCACGCCGGGGACCTCGCGGACGATGCGGCTCGCGATCCGGTCCAGGACCTCGTAGGGCAGCCGGGCCCAGTCGGCCGTCATCGCGTCCTCGCTCGTCACGGCGCGCAGGATCACCGGGTGCTGGTAGGTCCGACCGTCGCCCATGACCCCGACGCTCCGCACGTCGGCGAGGAGCACGCAGAAGGCCTGCCACGTCTCCCGCTCGAGGCCCGCCCGGCGGATCTCCTCGCGCACGATCGCGTCGGCGGCGCGCACGAGGGCGAGGTTCTCCGCGGTGACCTCGCCGACGATCCGCACGGCGAGCCCGGGCCCGGGGAAGGGCTGGCGCTGGACGATCTCCTCGGGCAGGCCGAGCTCGGCGCCGACCGCCCGGACCTCGTCCTTGAACAGGTCCCGGAGCGGCTCCACGAGCTCGAAGCGCATGTCCGCCGGGAGCCCGCCCACGTTGTGGTGGCTCTTGATCCTCGCCGCCGTCCGGGAGCCCGACTCGATCACGTCCGGGTACAGCGTCCCCTGGACGAGGAAGCGGGCGTCGGCGTGCTCGCGGGCGACCTCCTCGAAGACCCGGATGAACTCCTCCCCGATCGCCTTGCGCTTCTCCTCGGGATCGGTCACCCCCGCCAGGCGCGCGAGGAACCGGTCGGCGGCCTTCACGTGGACGAGGGGCACGCGGAAGTGCCGTCCGAAGGTCTCCTCGACCTGCTCGGGCTCGCCCTCGCGGAGGAGCCCGGTGTCCACGAACACGCAGGTGAGCCGGTCCCCCACCGCCCGGTGGACGAGGAGCGCGGCCACGGCCGAGTCCACCCCACCGGAGAGGGCGCACAGGACCTTCTCCCCGCCCACCTGGGCGCGGATCGCCGCCACGCTGCGCTCGATCACGTTGGCCGGCGTCCACTGCGGCAGGAGCCCGCACGCGTCGTAGAGGAAACGCTTCATGATCGCCATCCCCCGGGGGGTGTGGGCGACCTCGGGATGGAACTGGACGCCGTAGAGCCCGCGCTGGGGGTCCTCCATCGCCGCGATGGGCGTGACGTCCGTCCGAGCGGTCACCCGGAACCCTTGCGGCGCAACCGTCACAGCGTCCCCATGGCTCATCCACACGGTCTCCTCGGCCGCGAGGTCCGCGAGGAGCGTCCCCGGCTCGAGCACGCGGAGCGCGGTGCCGCCGTACTCGCGCTGCCCCGTCGCGGCCACCTCCCCGCCGAGGGCTCGGGCCATGAGCTGGTGCCCGTAGCAGATCCCGAGGACCGGCACCCCGAGCTCGAACAGGCCGGGATCCACCTCCGGGGCCCCCTCCTCGTAGACGCTCGCCGGCCCCCCCGAGAGGATCAGCCCGGCCGGGCGCCGAGCCGCGAGCTCCGCGGCCGGGAGGTCGTGGGGCACGATCTCCGAGTACACCCGGCACTCGCGCACGCGCCTGGCGATGAGCTGCGCGTACTGCGCCCCGAGATCCACGACGAGCACCGGCCGAGGCGCGCTCATGCAGCCATCATCCTCCAGGACACCTTCGAGCGCACGGTCATGACGAGCCATATACGGTCATGACCTACCGGCCCATCCCCACCCGCTGCTGCGACTGGTACGTCTTGCCCTCGGTCTTGATCGAGGGCGCGATGACGAGCTCGGCCTTCTGGAACTCCCGGATCGAGGCGTAGCCCGTCGTCGCCATCGACGTGGCGAGGGCGCCGAACAGGTTCAGCGTGCCGTCGTTCTCGTGCGCCGGCCCGACGAGGATCTCCTCCAGGCTCGCGACCTGCTCGGTGTGGACCCGTGTGCCCCGCGGCAGCGTCGGGTGGAAGGTGGCCATGCCCCAGTGGAACCCGCGCCCCGGCGCCTCGTAGGCCCGCGTGAGGGGCGAGCCGATCATCACCGCGTCCGCTCCGCACGCGATGGCCTTCGCGATGTCCCCGCCGGTGCGCATCCCGCCGTCGGCGATCACGTGGCAGTAGCGGCCGGTCTCGCGCAGGTGCTCCATCCGGGCCGCTGCCGCGTCGGCGATCGCCGTCGCCTGCGGGACCCCGATCCCGAGCACCCCCCGCGTCGTGCAGGCGTTCCCGGGCCCCACCCCGACGAGCACGCCGATCGCCCCGGTGCGCATGAGGTGGAGCGCGGTCGTGTAGGACGCGCAGCCGCCCACGATGACGGGGATGTCGAACCCCCGGATGAACTCCTTCAGGTTCAGCGGCTGGGTGCGCGTGCTCACGTGCTCGGCCGAGACCACGGTCCCCTGGATCACGAGGATGTCGAGACCGGCCTCGAGCACGAGGGGCGCGTACCGCGCGACCCGCTGCGGCGTGAGCGAGGCGCACGAGACCACCCCGCCCGCCCGGATCTCCTCGATCCGGCGCCCGATGAGCTCCTCCTTGATCGGCTCGGCGTACAGCTCCTGCATCCGGCGCGTGGCCTTCTCGTCCGGCAGCGAGGCGATCTCCTCGTAGACCGGGGTCGGGTCCTCGTAGCGCGTCCACAGCCCCTCCAGGTTCAGGCAGGCGAGCCCCCCGAGCTTGCCGATCTCGATCGCCGTGGCCGGGCTCACCACGGCGTCCATGGCGCTCGCCATCATGGGTAGCCGGAACGTCCAGGCGTCGATCTCCCAGGAGATGTCCACGTCGTCCGGGTCCCGGGTCCGCCGGGACGGCACGATCGCGACCTCGTCGAAGCCGTACGCCCGCCGGGCGACCTTCCCTCTGCCGATCTCGATCTCCATGCGTCCCCCCGGATAGCGAGCGACGCCCGCCCTCAGGGCAGGCGTCGTGTGAGCTCCACGGGGACAAGGTACCACGGCTCCCCCGGGGTCCGCGGGACCGCGGGTCCGGCCCGCTCAGGGGAGGCCCGCGGCGTCACGACGACCCGCGGACCTCGATCTCGAGAGCCCGCAGCGCCTCGGGCGCCCGCTGCGTGAAGAGCCAGTCCCGGTAGCGCGGGTGAGGCTCGAGCCGCTCGCGCGCCTCCAGGCCGCGCTCGGTCACGAGGTACCAGCGG